>Ga0007805_1000614_pt1 | contig 12207 bp, 5 predicted proteins | sample CryBogCBE24Aug09_FD_71231 | JGI IMG/M metagenome (GOLD analysis project Ga0007805, IMG submission 71231) | Freshwater microbial communities from Crystal Bog, Wisconsin, USA - CBE24Aug09 | ecosystem: Environmental > Aquatic > Freshwater > Lake | place: Crystal Bog, Wisconsin, USA | collected... | reverse complement strand
TTCACCGGCATCGATGCCAAGAGTTCACCCACCCGCGTGGTGCCCGGTGCGCCCTTCTGGGCGAAGACGGAACGGCCTTCAAAAGCGTCGCGACCAGACGAGGTCCACAAGATGTAGGCCATGAGGTCAGCCATGGCCCCCGATGGGACGACAGTGGTGTAGCGACCGGGCTCGTAGGCACTCGTGCGCTCCTGCCACGCGAGGCGCTGGCGGATGTTGGCGTCAATGTCGGCCATGGAGATAGTGGTGAAGTCGCGGGTGGGGCGACCCTCCCAGGTCGATCGGGTGCGGTTGTGGGACTTGGCCGTCATCTCAACCCGACCAGAGGGCTGGTCGTGGCGGAGGCGCAGCCCGCCCTTGGAACCCACCCACGTTGACTGGTGGGTGTGTTCGGCGTAGCCAAAGAGTTCAATCTGGTCGGCGTGGGACTGACGAAAGGACTCACCAAGAGCCGGCGCAAACGACGAGAAGACCTCGGGGCCGGTGGCCTGGTGGGCACCGTGCCAGTCACCGTAGGTCGTGTCGGTGAGCAACTCGACGGCATCATCGGACTTGCCGGCGGCGCGCGCCACATCGGCCGCGGCCGCGGCAATGGCCGCATACTGACTCGGGTCGACATCTGAGAACGTCAATGATCCGGTCGCCAGACCGCCGTCGACCTCGACGAAGGCAATGACGGTGACGTGCTGCTCGGCGATGACGCCATTGGTGGTCAACGTACTCGAGGCCCACCGCAGGTTGGCCTGCGTCTTGTACTGCACGATGACGATGCAGTCGTGGTAATCAGCGGCCGCGGTGATGCGCTCGATGAGTTCTGTTGGTGTGATCATTTTCCTGCCTCGGCAACCGTGCTCAAGATGTTTACTTTTTCGAAGAGTGCGGCGGGGCAGCCGTGGCTCACGGCCGCGACCTGACCGGGTTGGGCCTTGCCGCAGTTAAAGGCGCCGCCGAGGACGTAGGTGGATGGTCCACCCACTAGCTTCATGGAGTTCCAGAACTCGGTGGTCATGGCCTGGTAGGCGAGGTCCTTGACCTGCCCAACGATTGTGCCGTTCTTAATGCGGTGGAACTGCTGGCCGGTGAACTGGAAGTTGTAGCGCTGCATGTCGATGGACCAGGACTTGTCGCCCTTGATCATGATGCCGTCTTCGACGCTGGCGATCATCGTTTCGAAGTCCGGACCGTTGGGGTCGGGCTGCAGTGAGACATTGGGCATGCGCTGAATCGGTACGTGGCTCGGTGCATCCGCGAAGGCGCAGCCATTGGAACGCTCGCGCCCGCCGCGGGCCGCGATGCGGCGGTCGAGTTGGTATCCGACGAGGATGCCGTCTTTGATGATGTCCCAACTCTGCGCGGCGACGCCTTCGTCGTCGTAGCCGGTGGTGGACAGACCGTGCGGCGTAATACGGTCACCGGTGACGTTCATCAGCGGTGAACCGTACTGCAGACGGTTCAAATTGTCCACGGTGGCAAACGACGTACCGGCGTAGTTGGCCTCGTAGCCCAAGGCGCGGTCCAGCTCGGTGGCGTGACCGATGGACTCGTGAATGGTGAGCCACAAGTTGCTGGGGTGAATCAAGAGGTCGTAGCGACCGGCCTCAATGGACGGGGCCAGTACCTTCTCGGCGAGGAGTGAGGGCAGCTCGGCGATTTCCGCATCCCAGTTCCAGATGTCGTTGCCCATCCACTCCCAGCCGTAGCCGGCAGGTTGAGCCAGAGTTCGCAGACTCTCGAAGCCCGAGCCGCTCACGTGGAACGCCTCGATCTCGCTATCCATCCGCACGCGCTGTTGGGTGGTGGAGGTGCCGTAGGAGTCGGCGTAGTGCTTCTGCTCCTTAACGAACTTCGTGTGGGCCGCGGTGAACTTCACGGTCTCGGACTTGAGCAGGGTGGCGCTCAGGTCGGCGAGACGGGCAATCTTGTCGCTCGCCGACACGCTGAAGGGGTCAATCTCGTACTCGCTCACCCACGTCTTGGCGGCGTAGACCGGCTCCGGGGCTACGACAATCTCTTCAGTGGAGAGAGGCCCACTGGTGCGAGCGAGGGCTACGGCAACGTGGGCAAGCTCGATGGCCTTCGCCACACTGATCTCCGGCGAGGAAGCGAAGCCCCACGCACCATTAACAATGACGCGCACGCCAATGCCCGAGAGACTGTCGTCGGTCTGTGTCTCGGGCGTGGTGTCGCGAAGGTCCAGGATGCCGGTGCGCACGCGCTCAATACGAATGTCAACGTGCGAGGCACCGAGTGAGAGCCCCGTGTCAATCGCGGCCTGCGAGACAGCGTCGAGGGGAAGGGCCAAAAAGTCGGCATCGATAGAAGTTGTCATAGGGAGCAGAATACTCACCAACTCCGGCGCCGGCCAATGGGTGACACAGGTCTCTATGTATCAGACAGAATGTGCCGCAGGCAGTGGCTGCCTACACTTAGGGCATGTCATTGCTGAACATCGTTGCTTCAATTCTTGCCGGCATTCTCTTGGCTGTTGGCCTTGAGAGAACCGTGCGGCAGTGGCGTCGAACCCGTGGTGTTTCGCTTCCGGTTCTTTCGGTGCTCCTCGTTGGCGTGGTGGCTGCCTTGGTGGCCATTGGTCTCCCGCTGCTCTCCACGAACTCCACCTCTACGCCCCAATCAAAGTCCTTGTGTGCCGCTATTAGCGATGTGAATACCTTTAACCAGACGCACCATTCATCGCTCGTGCAGGTTCGACAGTCGCTGGAGGAGTCCAATCGGATAATGGCGCTTGTTTCGCCGGTGCCACCAACGATGTTCCAAGCGGTGGCGACCACAAAAGCGGCGGGGCAGGAACTTTTGGCACTGGTGTCAAGGTGGATTCAAACGGTGAAGCAGTCGGCCGAGCAGCGGGCACAGACCCAGACGGTGCTGAATCAGTGGCGTCCAGCGCAGCAGCAGTTGCAAGCGTGGTATCACTCACACTGTCCTGCGAACGGCTAACTAATCTGGCCGTATCCGTTATAGCTGTAATAGTGAATCCAGTTCACTGACATCAGACCCTTCGATCCACCGGGCGCCGTAGTGCCGGCGGGAATGGCATCTTGCAGGATGAGAAAGAACGGCTGTGTGAAGGGCCACACCGGTCCGCCAATCGAGAATGTGCTCGTCTGAGTGCCAACGGTCTGGGTAATCGTGTCGGTAGCGGCGTTATAGGTGTCGGTGCCGTACACCAGACCATCGAGCATGAAGGCCAATGATGTGGGCGTCCAGAGAACGCCAAAGTTGTGGTACGCGTTGTCCCATGTGCCGTTGCCTTGGCTCTTCAGCGGGGCGACGATAGTGACGCCACCGCCACCATTCCAGTCTCCGCCGTTGGGGTAGTTGCCGTGCAGGGTTGACTGGTCCACACTGTTGTGGTTCAGCCCCTCCATAATGTCAATCTCGCCGGAGTTCGGCCAGTTGCCATTAGGAAAGAAGTTTTTGCCCAGCATCCAAAAGGCCGGCCAGTTGTAACTACCTGAGGGCAACTTAATGCGAGCCTCAATTTGACCGTAGAGGAAGTTCACCTTGCCGGCGGTTGAAATGCGCGCGCTCGTCCACGTGCCGCAGTATTGGTTGCTAGCCGTGCAGATGGCCGTAATAGCCAGATTGCCGAGACCGTCGTAGCTGACGTTGGCTGGAGCAGCCGTGTTGGTCTGAATCTCGCCGGTGCCGTAGTTCCAGTTTGCGAGACCCGGCGCGACGCCTGTGTACTGCCCGACTTCGGGCGTCCAAATGGTCGGATCAAGACCGGTGCCGCTTGCCCCGTTGAATGTCTCTGACCACAGGAGAGTGCCGTGAGAAACGTCGTAGTTCGTCGGTCCGGTTGAGACCGGTGTGGTGGCTGCCGTTACCGAAAATGTGCGACTTACGGAGGAGGCCTTGAAGTTCACGGAGCCAGGGTACGTGGCGAGTAATACGTGTTTGCCCACGCTGATCACGCTGGGGTCGAGAGAAGAGAATTGGTAGGACAGTGCGTTGGAAGTGAGTACCTGCCCGTCCAAACTGAGCGAGATGGTGCCTGGTGGTGTTAGTCCCACTGCAGACGACAGCGAGAGAACGTCCGAGAACGTACTAAGGGCCGACAGGCTGACTGACGTCACGGGCAGGGCCATTGAGAGAGTGGTCTTGGCGGGCGCGACGGTAAAGGCGGTCATTGCCGTGGTGGCGGCGTACACCGTGTTACCACTAAAGCTGGCACTGAGCGAGTAGGACCCAGCGTCGAGGGAGGTCGGGGTAATGCTGCAGGTGGCAACACCGTTCACGACCGGCCGTGTGCCCAACGAGATGCCCGAAGCGCTAAAACTCACGGTGCCCGATGCCGCGCCCTTTACAGTCGCAGTGGCCGTCACCGGGGCGCCGCCATACGTAAAGGACTTCATGCTCACAGTCGTCTTCGCCGTGGCGGTTCCACTCGCCGGAGTGGGTGCCACCACGATGAGGTCAATCAGGTCGGTGGCCTGGTTGACCGTGGCATTGGGATTAGCCGTAATGATGTCTGATCCAACGGTCAGATACAGACGGGTCCACAGTGAACTCGCTTCCTGCTGTTCGGCAGCTGTGGCCGACGTTAGGGAGGCGGGTCGGCCCGTCACCCCAGTGTTGGTATTCGAGAACGAGAAGGTGACATTACCGTTGGCGTCAGTTGTTTGGGTGAGGCCACCGTTGGGGTTGGTATTCAGGCTTGCGGCCGACCATGTGGTGCCGTGGGCGTTGGAGTAGTTGAGGTTGCTCCCAAGGGTTACGGTTTTGCCACTCAGGGGTTGCCCATTGGCAGACGTCACGTGCCACGTCAAAGACAGTGGGGCACCAGCATCGACATAGCCAACCATCCAGCGATCCGTCGGGGAATAAAAGGCGTTAATCCAGCCCGAACCGCTAGGCGTGTTATCTATCAATGACATTGATGAGTCAAGCCCAGTTATCGATGTGAGAACTGCTTTGTCGGGCTGCGCGTACGTAGCGCTGGCGCTCGCGAGGCTAGGGGCGAGGAGGCTCGATGACGCCATGATGCCTAGCGCGGCACCAAATCGTAGAAATTTCACGGCATTCCCTTCGCCGGCCTTGACTCACGACCGCAAGTCGCCGAACTTCTCTATTTAACCATGGTGCGAGCGCCACCATTCCGAGACGTCGTTCGTCGCTGGCTAAAAATTTGTTGCGAGGTTTTTGCAATTGGAAGGGGGCTGTAGTAAAGATATGAGTTGCTGTACACAACTAACCCGGGGGGGAAAATGAATTTCCGCAAACTTGTTGCTTCCGTAGCAACACTGACACTGAGCTCGTCACTCATGGCAGCAGTTGGATTTGCTCCAACCGCCGGCGCGATGACGAAGGCTGCGCCACTCGCGCAGGCCGCTCTCACCATTACGAACCAGAGCCTGTCTGGCGTTGACGGAACCGTAATCCATGTGACCACGTCAGGTGGCTCAGGCACCGGTGCTGTCTCGTTCGCCGTTTCGGGCAAGGGTTGCGCCATCACCTCGGCTGGTGTGCTGAGTGCCACCGTCGCCGGTGGATGTGGCGTGATCGCTACCAAGGCTGCCGATGCCTCCTACAAGGTCGTTCACTCGACGAAGGTGACTTTTAGCTTCGTGGGCGCCCCTCAGGCCGCGTTCTCAATTTCGAACCAGTTGGTGGGTGGCCCCGTGGGCACCAAGTTCACCCTGGGCACGACGGGCGGTTCAGGTACCGGTAAGGTCACCTTCGCCGTTTCGGGTGCAAACTGTGCAATCAAGAGCGGTGCGGTTGTCGCCACCGCTGCTGGTACGTGCACCGTGACCGCCACCAAGGCCGCGAGTGCCGGATTCGCTGTCGCGACTGCGTCGACAAATTTCCTGTATTGCGCTGGCGCCTGCCCCAACAGCCCCACCTACACCTCGCCGGTCAAGGCCGCCCTGGTGTCGTTGACTGGTCTGACGTCAAGCACGTCGTCACTTCTCGACGACAGTGTTGCCGGTAAGTCGCAGTTCATCAACAACTACTTCAACCCCAGTGACCGTTGGCTGCAGGGCTACATTGACTCCGGTGCCACCGTGGCCATGACATGGCACGTGACCGGTTCCTACGGTCAGGCTTTGGCTAATCAGGCGGTAACGTTGTTCGACAACATCAACTGCTCTGGTGCAAGTGGTTCAAACTGGGCCACTGCGTCATTGAACGCCAACGCCGGATGCAACGCGGGTGCTGCTGGCAGCCTGTCTGGCGTCACTGACGCCAGCGGCAATGTCACCTTCACGTTGAAGAACACCAACACGGCTGCATTGAGCTCAAAGCGTCCAAGTGACCTGACGTCAACGTCGGCCTACGAGACGAACGAGAAGGCCTCGACATCTTGGACCCGCTTCGTCTTGCAGGTGGGCAGCGGTGTCTACACCATTGGCTCACCTTCCTGCAGCGCCGCAACCGGTGGCTGGGGCGACGCATGCAAGGGCCCTGGCGCAAACCAGGCCACTGACTTGCTTGACCTGATTGTGGTGCAGCCAGCTGGTTACACCCCACCACAGATTGAGAACCCCACCGCTGCCAGCCCCGACTCAGCGGTGATGACTTCGATCACTGGTGTTCAGGGTTCGACGTTAGACAACTCGAAGAACGCTGATGGTTGGTTCATCGATGCGTACTTCAACCACGCTGACCGCTTGCTGTACAACTACGTCAACGCTGGCGCCACCGTGACCATGAAGTGGCACGTGACTGGCTCCTTCGGCCAGGCTTTGGCGAACCAGGCCGTGACGTTGACCGACCACGGTGACGGCTCGCTCCACGGCACGTGGACTGGCAGCCTCAGTGGTACGACGGACGCCAACGGTGACGTGACCTTTACCCTGGTCAACACCAACACCGCCGGTGGTACTCGTCCTACTGACCTGACGTCAGTCGATGTTGCCAACAACCAGGAGTACAACGCCCTTCTGCCCTACACACGCTTCGTCTTGGTTATCGGCTCAGACGTCATCGTGAAGCCCAGCATCAACCAGACGACGGACTTCTCCGACCTCATCGTGGTACCACCAGTTGGCTACGTGCCACCAGCGGCACCCACGAATGTTCCAACTGCAGCCACCCCTGATGTCGCTCACACGACCTCAATCTCGGGTCTGGTTGCCGGTACTGGCATGAACGACGACTCGGCAAATGGCTGCCAGTGGTGGCTGTGCGGCAGCTGGCACGCTGGTGACAGCTGGACCGAAAACTACGTCACGGCTGGATCGTCAATTGTCGAAACCTGGCACGTGGTCGGCTACAACGGTTCGGTCATGGCCAATGCCCCCGTCACGCTGGTGGTACACCAGGGTGGTCCCGACGTGAGCTTCACGGCGCCGGGTATGAACCCCGATTCAACAGTGTCGGGCACGACGGACGCCAACGGTGATGTCAGCTTCACGCTGACCAGCAATGACAGTTCTGCTGGCCTCACCTGCCCCAGCGGCATTAACGCTCCTGGAAACGGTAACGAGGGGTCGAACCCTTGGACTCGTACAATCTTGATTGTTGGTGCTGCGTCGGGTTGGAACGGCAACCCCTACTGGGCCGGTAACGCTCGCGACCACGTCACCTTTGGTGCCGCAACGCAAATCACCGACAACACTGACCTGATTGTGGTTCCTGCCGGCTGTGGTGTGGACGGCATGTCAGCCACGGCACCAGTCGTTCCAGCGGGCCCAACGCCAACAGCTACTTCACCAACGGTGGACACGCCTGACACCGCTGCCCTGACCTCAGTCTCCGGACTGGCAGCACCACTGATCGATGACTCGATCAATGGTGTGAACTGGTTCCTCGGACAGTGGTTCAATGGCCAGGACAGTTGGTTCGAAGGCTACGTGAGCGCTGGCTCAACGGTGACGGAGCACTGGCACTTGACGGGTGACCACGGTCAGGTATTGGCGAACACGCCAGTCACCTTCGTGCTGCACCACGGTGGTCCTGACCTGAACTTCACGACGCCGGGCGCCGTAAACTTCCTGGCCCAGGGTACGACGGACGCCAACGGTGATGTCTCCTTCGACGTGACGAACACCGACACTGCTGCTAACGCGGGCTGCCCCGCCAACATGACGCAGGTCTCGGACTCGACGGCTGCTGGTTCGATGGTGTGGGGCGGTAACGACCCCTTCACTGCCAACGAAGGCACCTACGGTTTCATCGAAACCACATTGATCATCGGTAAGACGGGCTCCATTAACGCCAGTGCAACGGACTCGATTACCTCGTCGCATGACTGGGGTAACTCAACGGAAGTAACTGCCTTGGTTCACCTGCTGGTGGTTCCCGCCGACTGCAAGGCATAGCGAACACTGTTTCGCCGGAAAGCCCGGTGGCCGCTTGCTCCTAGGAGTGGGTGGTCACCGGGCTTTTTCTTTGGTTAATAGGTTGGGTGCTTGAGACGATTTCGAGAGATAGCGCGTTGCCCAGTCGTCACACGCTGGTAACGTAAGGATCAGTATCTAGTTGAGCTCATCAGTTTTGCTAGTTCTCTTTGGGGGGAAATCATGAAGGTCGTATTCTCTATTTTGGTGACGCTGGGAACGGCGAGCCTCGTTCTTGTAGCTCGCAATGCTCGTCAATATTCGTTGCGGACATTGACTGCCGTCCTCGGTGTGACGATGATGGTGGGCGCTACTGTTGCGCCAGCCGCCAGCGCCACCACGGCGCAAGCCAAGCTCACGATCACGGCGAACAAGGGCGCTACGAACCAGGCGGGCACTGTCATCACGCTGGCAACCTCGGGTGGTTCGGGGAGCGGTGCCGTTTCCCTGAATGCGACGGGAACGGGATGCAGTTTCAATGCTGCCGCGAGTACCTTGACCGCGAATGCCGCCGCGACGTGTGTCGTAACCGCGTCAAAGGCCGCGAGTGGTGCTTATAGCGCAGGCACCGCCACCGCCACCTATAAGTTCACCGTGTCCAACCAAGCGAAGCTCGCTATCACGAACAAGGTGTTGACCGCCGCCGCCGGTACGGGCGTCATCGTTACCTTCTCGGGTGGATCAGGCTCTGGCGCCGTCTCCTACTCGGCCGTGGGCAGCGTCTGCTCGATTAACTCGTTGAGCGGTGCCCTGTTGGCATCGGCAGCTGGTACGTGCTTGGTGACTGTTACCAAGGCAGCGAGCACAGGATGGAATGCTGCTAGTTCCTCGGCTGTGAAGTTCACCTTTACCCCGCCACCACTAACAATTTCGAATGCCTCACTCGATGGTTCGACCGGTATCGCCATCACCGTCACCACCTCTGGTGGCATCGGTAGTGGTGTCGTTACCTTCGCCGTCACTGGTGCAGGGTGCACCATTGACGCCAATACTGGCGCGCTGAACGCTGCTTCTCCGACGACGTGTGTCGTTACCGCGACGAAGGCCAAGAGCTCAACCGGAGCGATCCAGGTGTCAGCACCGGTGAGATTCCAGTTCTCGCCCGCCTCCGATGGCCCCACCTTCTCTAAGCCAGACGTGGCCACCATCGTTTCGGTGAATGGCATTCAGGGCGCCGCAATCGATGACACCGAGAGTGCCGATGGCAACTTCATCACGCAGTTCTACTCAGCGTCGGACCGACTCTTCCAAGGCTACGTAGCTGTGGGATCGACGGTCACCGTCAAGTGGCACGTTGCCGGCGTCGACGGGTCGGCCTTGGCCAACATGCCCGTGACGTTGGTAGACAACTTGGCGTACTCGGCCGCCAACGGCACGTCATGGAGCCAGTCGGGCCTCAACACGAATCCGTGCACGGGCGCTGCCCCCAACTTCAGCTGCTCGGGTCAGCCTGGCGGAACCCTCGCCGGCAAGACGGACGCCAACGGTGACGTGACGTTCACGCTCAACAACACCAACACCGCCACTGGCTCCAATCCTGCGGACATGACGACCGCCGGTGGCGCTGAGTCCAACGAGGGGACGTACCCTTGGACGCGTATGTTCCTGCAAATCGGTACTGACGTCATTACCGCCAACCCCAACACAACGGTGAACGAGGCCTCCGACTTGCTCGACCTCATCGTGGTGCCTACGGCAACGACGGTGACCAACTGGACTGCTCCCGTGAAGGTTGTTATCGCCCCTAGTCCTGCGGTTGCGACGTTGACGGCGGTTACTGGTCTTGTCACCGGTACCACCGCCATTGACGACACCGTCAATGGTGACAATTGGTTCATTAACGCGTACTATGCGGCGGCTGACAAGCTCTACGAGAGCTACGTCCCCGCGGGCGCAACGGTCACAATGACGTGGCACGTGGCGAACGCCAGTGGTCCTATGAAGAGCCTTGGTCTCAACTTGATTGACAACCTGTCCTACGGCTGCACCACTGGTGTGACCTGGTCGACCGCTTCACTCAATCAGAACCCCGGCTGCGGCGGTGGTGTGGGTGGATCGCTGAGCGGCAAGACCGACGCCAGCGGCAACGTCACCTTCACGCTGACGAACACGAACGCTTCGAGTGGCGTCTGCCCAACAAATATGACAACGCAGCCTACGGCTGGGGTGTCACCGGCAAACGCGAATGAGAAGACGCCGAAGAACGCAGGCCTCTACAACTGGACGCGATTCGCCATCCAAGTTCCTGGAGACGTGATCACTGGTGACCCCCTCATCATCAACCAGGGAACTGACCTCTTTGACACCATCGTGGTACCTGCCAACTGCACCGCGGGCTCAACCCCCGGCACTTGGACAGCGCCAGCGGGCACCGGAACTGGCACCGGCACCGGCACCGGTGGTTCAACGGGTGACAACCCCACGAACGCCGCCCCGGACAAGGCCTCATTGGTGACCACCTCGTGGTCATCCACCGGCCTGAATGGCTCGGGTCCCGTGGATGACACCGCAAACGGAGACAATTGGTTTATTAACAAGTACTACGCCGCGAGCGACAAGTGGCTCTACACCTACGCCGCCCCCGGTGCCGCACTGCATTTGACCTGGCACGTCGCAGGTAAGGACGGCTCGGCGCTGGCGAACACGCTGGTGACTCTAGAGACGCAGTTCGCCCCTGGCCCGTCGGGCGCTACCTTCAGTGGAACGAACATGGACGCCAAGGGCAACATCTCGGGCACCACAGACGCGAACGGCAACGTGACCTTCGACTTCACGAACACCAACGCCACCGCCATCGGCGCGCCGGCGAAATGGTCGGCGACGTCGGCTACCTCGGCAGAAGCGATTGAGGGTGGCGGCTCCAAGGACTACGCCTGGACTCGTATGGCCCTCTTGATCGGTACGCCGCTGCCCACGACGAAGAATGCCAGCTCGAGTGACATCATCACCGCTGGCGGCACCGCCCCGATGAACACGACCGTGACCCAAGCCACCGACCTGGTTGACGTGATCATCATGGGAAGCGGCTCCGCACCGGCTGGCGGTACTGGTGGACAGAACGGTCCGACGAACGCCAACCCCGACAAAGCCGCACTGGTGACGACCTCATGGTCGACCAGCGGTCTCGCTGGTAGCGGCCCCGTTGATGACACCGCCAACGGCCTCGGCTGGTTCATCACGCAGTTCTACGCCTCGTCTGACAAGTGGTACTACGGTTATGCGCACCCAGGTGCAACGGTCAAGCTGACATGGCACGTGGTGGACTACAACGGCGCAGCGATGGCAGGCAAGACCGTAACTCTGGAGACGCAGTTTGCCCCCGGGACAAAGGACGCAACGTTTAGCGCCGCGTCAATGGATGCCTCGGGCAACATTACGGGCACGACAGACGCGAGTGGCAATGTGACATTCACGCTGACGAACACCAACGCCTCAGCATCCTCGGCGCCTGCCGGTTTCGCGTTGACGTCGACGGCGGCGGGCGAAAACGTTGAGAAGACGTACGCCTGGACTCGCATGGCGCTCTTGATTGGTACACCGCTGCCAACTTCAAACGGTGACGCCAGTGCTACTGACATCATCTCAGCACCGAACGCGAGCACCACGACACCAAACCCAACGGTGACCCAGGCCACTGACCTGGTTGACCTGATTGTGGTCGCCGGCGTGTAGGAACGCCGACGCGGCAAACATGTGCTGTCCGTGAAGCACCCCGTTCCTTTGTGGAACGGGGTGCTTTGTTCGAAGTGGCAGGCGTGGCAGACGCTTCGTGCTATACAGGGGAGGAATAAAGGAGCCTCATGACTGAGCACACTGACGACACCATGCCTGATTTTGCCGACACGGACAGTTCGGGGGTATCGCACCGTGTGCTCGGCACCACGATGCCGGTGCTCGAGGT
>Ga0007805_1000603_pt1 | contig 12386 bp, 10 predicted proteins | sample CryBogCBE24Aug09_FD_71231 | JGI IMG/M metagenome (GOLD analysis project Ga0007805, IMG submission 71231) | Freshwater microbial communities from Crystal Bog, Wisconsin, USA - CBE24Aug09 | ecosystem: Environmental > Aquatic > Freshwater > Lake | place: Crystal Bog, Wisconsin, USA | collected... | reverse complement strand
ATAGCAACTATCGGAATTCCTAGTTTTTTTCCACGCTGCTGAGCTAAGATTTCACCAAGCCTTGGTTTCGGAGGAGGTAAGAGAATTCCAGGAGGAGAATCAGGACTATTTTCAATGCCTTCTGCGTCCCCATAAACGCCAACAAGCATTTCAACTTTATCGTAGTAGGGTGCTACATCTTCATAGCTGATAGGCCAGTTGATTCCTAAACCGTCTCTATCTTTTGGCTTAAAATCATAGGGTCCGTTTCTAAACGCGTTACGTGCCCAGTGGTTTGTTCTGCCACCCAACATACGTGATCTCCAGAGCATGTAGCGCTGGTCGGGATGGGATGAGGCACTTGTGTAAGGCTCGCCTGGAATCACCCAGCCGCCATTCACCGTGGAGTCAAAAAAGCCAAGTGGTTTATCTGGCGTTTCTGCACCTCGAAGGGGAGCGTCACCGTTCGTCTGAAACATAGGAGTTTCAGAGACGGGATCGTAATTTCTACCCGATTCAAGCATCAGTACTTTGATGCCTTCCAAGGTTAAATTGTAGGCGGCTTGGCCACCTGCTGCTCCTGATCCAACAACAATGACATCGTAGTCATTTTTGATCTGTTTTACCGAAATAAAGGGCATGGGGTTTTGAGGATTTGATGGGTACCAATCGGGTATGTCAAGAGGCCTAAAAATGAGCCCATTTTATGACAAAAAACGGTAGCCCATGGGTTACGAAAAAATGGGCTCAAAACGATGTGAATAACTTGGGGATAAAAAAATGAAGTTTTCAGAGCGGATTTACTTGCAAAAGTGGGGTAAAATGGGGAGAAATGGGGCGTTGTGGGGCAAATACCCCGTTTACACCCTTTCATGTCACTTCCTGGCAAAGCATTTTTCACCGGCCTTTTTAGGCACAACTTGGACGATAAAGGTCGTTTAACGATCCCGTCTGCGTGGAGAACTGCACATGCTGAAGGAGAGAGTTTCTTAGCGACTCCACATCCAGATGGTTACATCGCTGTGTTACCTCCACTTGAAGTAGAAAAGCTTCACGAAAAAATTGCGCAGATGGCGCTAAGCGATGGAGCAGCGCAAGATTTCGCAGCACGGTTTTTCGCACAAACACAAACCTTCGCCTTTGATAAGCAAGGTCGTGTTGGTGTGGATGAAGCCTTACTCAAGCACGCGGGCATCAGCAAAGAGGCTGTCCTCGTAGGTTCGCTCACAAAATTTAATCTCTATTCGCCAGCACGTTGGAGCAAAGTTGAAGACCGTACGTCTGGTGAGAACTTCGGCGATTTAATGCGCCGATTAGGAATTTGATGACAGCGTACGACACAACTTTTGTCGCAAACGCCGCAGCACCTGTGGGGCATAAACCTGTTTTACTAAACGAGGTTTTAAAATTTTTCGCTCCTAAAGAAGGTGCTCGCTATCTCGATTGCACGTTTGGTGGTGGCGGACACACGCAAGCTCTCCTCGATTCAGCAAGCAAGGTTTCAGTGATTGCTTTAGACCGTGATCCTGATGCACAGGCAAGAGCAGCGGAGCTTTCCAAAAAATATCAAGACCGATTTCAATTAGTTGATCTAAACTTTGGAGATCTTGGATCTCTTCCAAACCGTGACTTTGATGGAATCTTATTTGATCTAGGCGTTTCCTCATTTCAGTTAGACAACCGGGAGCGTGGGTTTTCATTTCGCTCAGATGCTCCAGCGGATATGCGCATGGATCCTCGCAGTGGGGTATCCGCGTCAGAGTGGTTAGAGAGTGCCTCAGAATCCATGCTTGTGTTAGCGATTCGTGACTACGGCGAAGAAAAGCAGTGGAAGCGTGTTATTCGGGCAATTATTGCTGCTCGTGGAACGGGAGCGCTTGCTCGTACTTCGTCTCTTGCTGAAACGATTGTTAATGCGATTCCTGAAAGGGAAAGACGCGTAGCACGTATTCATCCAGCAACACGTTCATTTCAAGGGATTCGTATCGCAGTAAACGATGAACTAGGCGCTTTAGAAAAAGCACTTCCAGAGGCCTTTGAGCGTTTAGCATCAGGCGGAGTTTTATGTGTGATTAGTTTTCACTCATTAGAGGACCGTGCTGTGAAGCGTGCGATGCGCCGCTGGTGCGGAATGCCTGAAAGTGAAGAGGATTCTATGCCTCAAGATTTACGCGTCAAAAAAGCGGAAGCGCTTACAAAGCGTCCAGAAATTCCGACCGATTTAGAAATTGAAAATAACGCTCGCAGTCGTTCAGCCAAGTTGAGGGCTATAAAAAAACTGTAACTAAAATTTAAATACACTTATGAAAACGCTACAAAACCGAGCCTTTGTTAATCCCTTCGTGATGGGAACGATGTTAGTCGTCTGCGGTAGCGGCGCTATTGGCTTAGGTTCTGTGTGGATGCGCCATCAGATTTCAGTCGCTGCTAATGAGAATAAAGTGATTGAAAATCATATTGTTGAAGTAGGGCGCTTAAATCAGCAAGTCACTGCTTGGGTCGCTGAAGAGCAGGATATTACAGCGCTGCTTAAGAAAAATAATGAGTGGCACTTAGGACTTGTTCCTCCTCAAGAAGGCCAGGTTCAAATTATCGCTCAGAATTCAGTCGCTCGTCTTACTGCAAAAAGAGACCAAGGCATTTTAACGGACCGAGGAATTAATTCAGCGGCTCCTAAACCCATTACCTTTAGCATTCCTGTGCAGCGTTAATTTATGTCAAAGGGGTTTGCCTCCAGTCACCGAATGACGTTTATCGCAGTCTTAGCACTGTGCGTCTTTGGGTCGCTCGAATATCGGCTATACTCCTTACATGTACTGAAACGAAATCACTATTTAAGTTATGTAGAACACGTAAGACATGAAATTATTCCCACGTATTCAAGGCGTGGTGATATTCGTGATATCAATGGGGCACTGCTTGCAACAAGCATGTCGGTCGTAGAAGTTGGAGTAGACCCTAGTGTTTTAAGAGATAAGGAAGAGTCCAAATGGCCACAACTAGCTGAGCTGCTAGGAATGCCTTTTGAAGAATTAAAAACCATTTTAACCACCAAGTACCGTGAGGCCTCTGTTACTGGCGTAAAAAACCCCCAAGGCTTGGTGTTTCATTTAGAGAGTAATCAACCCAAAGTAGAAAAAGAGCAGACGGAAATAACGCAGGACATGCCTGGTGTTACACTTCCTAAAATTGAGAATCCGACGGTTCAGGCAGACAATGACGATTCTACCGTCATGGACGAGGCGGATAATACGGGTAAGCGCTTAATTCGCTATGCCCGCTTAAGTAAAGGAATCGACCAAGCCCGGTATGCAGAGATCGAAAAACTAAAGATACATGGAGTCTATGGTACGAATGTGTACCGTAGGGCCTATCCTCATAATGAATTAGCCTCGCATTTAATTGGATACTTAAATCATCAAGAAGTACCTCTTACCGGTATTGAGCATTACGCTAACTTCTTTTTAAGAGGACAAGATGGTTGGGTTGAAACCGAGAAGGATGGTAAACAACGGGAGCTGGCTCAGTTTAGAACCAGAGAAGTGCCCGCTGCCGATGGCTACTCGGTTGATCTTTCGATTGATTCCGCAATTCAGCACTTAGCAGAGGCTGAACTACAAGAAATTCGGGATAAATATTCTCCACAAAAAGCCACTATCATTATTTCAGATCCAAGAACGGGATTTATTCTGGCGATGGCAAATTATCCCACGTTTAATTTAAACGAATATAATAAGCTACCTGCATCAGAGTTATCGAAGATGCGCAATGTGGCAGTCTCTGATTTATACGAACCAGGCTCCGTATTTAAAATTATTGCAGCATCTGCAGCGCTTGATGATGGCTTAGTAAATCCAAATACGACCTTTGACTGCACACTCAAAGAAATTGAATACAAGGGAAAGATAAAGCCGCTTCCAGCAGAGGATAAGAGTGATCACTTTGATCATCCACTGACTGTTTCAGAAATCATTGCTCACTCCTCAAACAAAGGAGCAGTTCAACTGGCGATGAAGCTAGGTGAGCAGCGCTTTTATGATTATATGCATTCTTTTGGTATTGGTTTACCAACCGGTTTTCCTGTTGGTAACGAACCGGATGCTCGTACCTTTAGAATATTCGTTCCACCACCAAAATATTGGGATGGTCTCACATTCACACGTATTCCGATGGGGCAGTCCGTTGCTGCTACAGCACTCCAAATGCATCAAGCGATGGGTGTTATTGCAAGTGGTGGTGTACTTTTAAAACCGCAAATCATTAAACGCATACGCGATTCAAATGGTGATATTGTTTGCCGTTTTGACCGTGTGGAAGAACGCCGTGTTATCAAAGCAAGTACTGCAAAAACAATGGCACGCATGTTACTTGGGGTAACCTCTGGTTCTGATAGTACTGGTTTTAGAGCTGCGATACCTGGTTACGAAGTAGGTGGAAAAACAGGAACGACGCAAAAATTAGTGCCGATGCAAATGGCGAGCGGTAAGAGTAAATTAGTTTATTCTAAAACGCATCACGTTTCCTCCTTTGTAGGCTTTTTCCCAGCAACGGATCCTCAAGTAGAAATTTCTGTGATTGTGGATGATGCTGATGCACGTACCCCAGGTAAGATTGGTTACGGCGGTCTCGTAGCAGCACCTTCGTTTAAGCACTTAGGTGAACAGCTCATTCCTTATATGGCAATTCGTGCACCGTCGGTACTTGGTGCTGCAGGTCGCTCGATGGTTGTTACGCAAGGAGGTAATCCATGATCGGATACCTAACACACGATTATGCCTTAATTCATGCTTTAGCAGATAAGGCCAAAACAAAACCAGTGCGTGAGTTAAAAGCCCTCAACCGCTTTATTGCACGTGCACCGAAGCTGTCTGATTATCTCAATGATGATGAAGTCCAGTTAGTTAAAGGTCCGCTAGAATGTCCTGTTTCAGGATTAGCTACTGAGAGTAGGCGAGTTGTTCCGGGTAACGTTTTTTTTGTATTAGAGGAAAATGTTCGTAACGGGTCTGCCGATATTGATGAAGCAATCAGTCGCGGTGCTACAGCTATCGTCACAGGAAAAATGCCCAGCGCTCTTCCGAGTAAAGTTACATATGTTAAAGTTAAGCAGGTTGAATCCGTTTTAGTTAAAGTAGCTAAACGTTATTTTAAATCACCTGATACCTCGTTAGGGCTTGTGGGTATTGCAGGAAGTAATGGAAAAACAACCGTAGGCTATTTAATCAAAGCACTTCTCGGTGATGCGGAGCCATCTGGTCTATTCAGTTCGATTAGTTATGATTTAGGAACACGGACAGTTCCTTCTTATACCTCAACGCCAAGCGCTATTGATTTATTTGGAATGATGGCGCAAATGCGTGACGCAGGACTTCGCCGAGCCATTGTGGAAATTGAATCTGAAGCTCTTAAGCGTGAACATATTCATGCGCTTCAGTTAAAAGTGGCTGTCTTTACCAATCTGAATTCAGTAGATCCAGAAAAGGTAGATCAGGAATTTAAAAACCAGGTTGATTTCTTCACAGGTAAATTAGGCAGAGCTCCAGAAGTTGCTGTAGTTAATATCAGTGACGGCTTTGGTGCCAAGTTAGCATCAGAAATCAAAGAAACGGCACCTCAGGTAAGACTTATAACGGTGGGGTATGATGAGTCAGCAGTCGTTAGAGTTGATCAGGTTGTTGCAACGAGTTTGGGGACGTCAGGAGTTTTAAAGTGGAAAAAACTAGATGGTTCTACCAGTGAAGCGGCATTTCGCTTAGATCTTGTTGGTTCCTTTAATCTTACCAATTTACTGTGCGCATCAGCAGCCTGTTTAGGACTAGATAAAGATCCGATCTTATTTTTAAACCGCTTAAAGCACTTCCAAGATATTCCAGGGCGCATGCAGCGTATTGAGGTTGGACAGGCTTATGACGTGTTTGTTGATCATGCACCAACTAGTCATGCGTTTTATAGTTCGTTAGAGGCCTTAAGAAAGTTAACTTCAGGACGTTTACTTGTCGTATTTGGAAGTGCGAGTAATCGCAGTTTAGCAGAAAGAAAAGCACTGGTTCAGGTAGTACAAGCACATGCTGATTTTTCCTTTGCAACGCTCGATAACAGTTACGAGCAAACACCAGAAGCGATTTTTAGCGATATGCATCAAGGGGTGCGCGATCCCGCAAGGATTGCATGGGTAGAGGATCGTAGACGTGCGATTAATGTTGCACTCGATGTCGCGAAAAAAGGAGACACGGTTGTTATTGCTGGGAGAGGTCACGAAAGTTTTCAACAGGTCGGTGGTGCTATGCATCCGTTTGATGATAGACAGGTAGCTTCTGAATTAATCTTAAGTAAACTGCCTAAAGAAGAAGTCGCATGAGCTTATTTTCGGCACATAAATTAAGTACATGGACAGAAGGTAAATGGACGTCTCTACCGAGTGCAGAGATTACTTCATTTAGTATTGATTCACGTCACTGCGCAGCAGGTGCGATGTTTGTTGCGATTAAAACAGAAAAAAGAGACGGACATCATTTTTTAAACGATGCAAAACAGGCAGGAGCAAGCTGTGCTCTGGTTCAGAACTATGTTCCTGATGTAGATATTTCGCAGTTGGTAGTAAAAGATACGGTCAAAGCATTTCAGCTTATTGCAAAGAATCACCGCCTAGAATTTAAAGGCCCTGTCATTGGAGTAACGGGGAGTGCTGGTAAGACATCAACAAAAGAAATTTTGGCGTTACTCTTAGGTGGAAAAGACACGGTTCTCTCAACCGAAGGAAATTTAAATAACGAACTGGGGGTGCCTTTAACGTTAACACGGATAGATCCTCGTAAGCATACCCATGCTGTGATTGAGGCAGGAATTAGTGGTCCTTCTGAAATGCAGCTCTTAGCTGATATGATTCAGCCAGATAGTGCTGTCGTTACACTAATTGCACCGGCACACTTAGAGAAACTGATTACCTTAGAAGGTGTTGCTAACGAGAAATCAGTACTCCTGCAAAAGGTTAGATCGGGTACACGGTTTTTTCCTGCTAGCTGTCTTGCTTACCACGCTTTTAAAGCATTAACCGGCAAGGTGTGTATTTTAGGCAGTGAGGAAAAGGGTGCTCTTGTAACGCTAACGCATACTGCGACTACGACTGAACTCAGTTTGTGTGGTGATACACTACCTCAGGTTAATTTTAGTTTACCTCGAGTCAGTGACGGTATGGCGTCCAATGCAGGATTAGCGCTTCTTGTCGCTCTTGATTTAGGTATCCCAAGTGAGGTCTTAAATAGTCGCCTTAAAACATGGCACGCCCCGTCCATGCGCGGTCAGATTCTTACGGATAAAGAGCGTTTGATTTATCTGGATTGTTATAATGCAAATCCAGCCTCCATGCTTGATGCCCTAAGTGCCTTCGAGCGTGCCAGTGCAAATCATACAAAGCGTTTATTTGTGATTGGGTGTATGGAAGAATTAGGTGCTAAAGCTGCAGAGTATCACACTGAATTTGGAAAATCGCTTAAGTTAAAAATTTCGGATGAGGTTATTTTATTAGGTGATAATGCTCACTATATTGCGAGTAACTTACCACCTACTCAGGCACACATTAACCCAAGTCGTGATATAGTTCAGTCGAAAATCGCTTCCTTTCGTGGAGCAATTTTTATGAAGGGAAGTCGCCGGTATGCTTTAGAAACCTACATTCCAGATCTGATTAAGTCCACCGCAAGTCACTAATTTACCATGTTAAGCTATTTTGCTCATTATTTTACAACCTTTGGTCCGTTACGTCTTTTACGGTATGTTACGCTACGTACCCTTTGCGCTACGGGCACGGCAGCTTTGATTGGCTTTATCATTGGACCTTGGCTTATTGGTCGTCTTCGTGCTCTTAAATTTGGTCAACATTACGATGATGATAGAACCGGTGATTTAGCGACCCGCTTTGATAAGAAAAATACACCAACGATGGGTGGACTGCTTATTTTTATTTGTGTGTTTGTGAGTTCTGCCCTGTGGGCAGCTCCTAATGTATGGGTATTTGTTTCTTTGTTTGTCTTTACAGCACTCACGGCCGTTGGGTTTAGAGATGATTACTTAAAGGTAATCAGAAAGAGTAGGGACGGAATTAGTTCTAAGGAAAAAATTTTATGGCAGACGCTAACGACTATAGTAGCAGTTGTTATTTTATGTCTGCACCCAATGAGCGCTCAAAAGATAAGAGAACTGTGGGTTCCCTTTATTAAGCATCCTGTGATTGGTTCATTACCCCTGGTTGCTTTATTTGTCCTTGTTTATTTTTGGATCGTTGGCTTTTCGAATGCGATTAATTTAACAGACGGACTCGATGGACTCGCGATTGGTTGTACAATCTCGGTTGCTCTAGTTTATGGTATTATGGCGTATGCAGCCGGTCGTATCACGATTGCTGAGTACTTATTTATTGGGCACGTGCCGGGAACCGATGAACTCACAGTTGTCTGCGGTGCAATCATTGGAGCAGGTATTGCCTTTTTATGGTACAATTCGCACCCGGCCGAAGTGTTTATGGGTGATACGGGTTCTTTAGCACTAGGTGGATTAATTGGTGTGATCGCTTTTATGGTTCAGCAACCGTTAACCCTCGTTATTGTGGGTGGAGTGTTTGTTTGGGAGGCAGTTTCTGTGATTATCCAAGTGAGTTACTTCAAATACACCAAGCGAAGCACGGGTGAGGGTAAGCGTTTCTTTCTTATGGCTCCAATCCATCATCATTTTCAGCGCAAAGGATGGCCTGAGACCAAAGTTGTCCTTCGTTTTTGGGTTATTTCGCTCATTTGTGCGATTGCAGGTCTTGGAACACTCAAACTCAGATAAAAATAGTCACTTTTAGTACTAAATAATATTTCCATTTAACCATTAATCATTAACTTTTTTACTATGAAAATAATGAAAATCATCGGAATCGTCGCGGGGATTCACGCGCTATTCTTTTTATTGCTTTTCGCAGTGCCTGGATGCAGCTCAACATCTAAAGCTCCTGTCGCTCAATCTACGTCCAAAAAGGAGGACGCTCCAGCTCCTGCCGCAAAAGCAGATGCAGCTACACCTGCAATTGCACTTACAGTACCAGCTCCTGCTGCACCAGCTGAAGAAGGTTTAGCTCCTGCAATCACATTTAGTCCAACACGTCCAAATACTCCAACCGAAGCGGCACTGGTTGCTCAACCTGTCAGTGATGTGGTTTCTGCAAACACGTACACCGTTGTGAGTGGAGATAACTTATGGACGATTGCTAAGAAGAATCATTTAAAAGTTTCTGAATTAGCAGCAGCTAACAATATGAAGACAAGTTCAAGTCTTCGTGTTGGCCAAAAACTTCTTATTCCAACAAAACCAGAACAAGCTGCAACAGCAGCAGCTGCACCTACAGCTTCAGCTCCTGCAACAGCAGCAGCTGCACCTACAGCTTCAGCTCCTGCATCATCAACCAAGTATACGGTTAAATCTGGAGAATCACTCGGTGCAATTGCTCGTAAGTTTCATGTACGTCTCAGTGAGCTTGCTATCGCAAATTCAATTTCTGATCCAAAGAATGTACATCCTGGTCAGATCTTAATTATTCCTGCAAGTGCACGCGCTACGAAGGCAGCTCCAGCACCAGCTCCTACTATTGCAATTCCTGCAATCAGTACCGCTCCTGAAGCAGCTCCAGCTGCTTCACCCGCTGCAGAAGTTCCAACAATTCAGATTCAGCCAGCACCAGCTAACTAAGGTTAGAATCAGTACGGCAACCTATGAGCGATCAACCCAAGGTTCGTGAAAAAGGTGCTATCCGTTTTCTACCAGATCCCGTGATGGTTATCGTCGTTTGTGCGATAGCCTTAATGTTTCTGGGTTTAACGATTCTTTTTAGTGCGAGTGCTTCGTTTAAGCAGGGACCTTATTATTATTTAAATAAACAAATCGGTGGGGTCTTTGGGGCGCTTTTTTTGTGCGTTGTGATGGTGAGGATCAATTTAGATCAGCTAAGAAAATATGCTAATCTCATAGCTGGTATCTTAATTGTGATGCTTATTTTGGTGCTTATTCCGCATATTGGAATTAGTGTGAATGGAAGTAAGCGGTGGTTGGGTTATGGACCGTTTCGCATTCAGGTATCAGAATTTGCTAAGTTTGGTATCGTCTTTTGGCTCTCTCATTATTTAGCGCTGTATCAAACAAAAATTAAAGATCTCAAGTTTGGATTTGTTTATCCTGCCTGCGGTATTGTTTTGTTTGCAGCACCTATCATTGTTGAAACAGATCTTGGTACCACGGCACTCATTATTATGGTTGGTTCTACACTCTTTTTTTTAGCCGGTGCACGGTGGGTATATATTTTACCCAGTATTCTAGTTGTAGCGTTAGCATTCGTACTTTTAGTCATGCACAATCCAAACCGTGAGCGACGAATCATGGCTTATATGGATGTCGAAGGTAATAAAAAAGCAGGTACTTATCAGTTGTATCAATCGCTTGCCGCCTTTGCTGTAGGGGGTGTGAGTGGGGAGGGCTTAGGGCAAGGCAGACAACAATCCAATTTCTTACCCGAAGCGCACACCGATTTTATCTTAGCTGTGGTGGGTGAAGAATTAGGACTTTATTACACAGGTGGTATCGTAGCACTCTTCGGAATTATATTTATTGCTGGTTATTTTCATATCCGACGAGCGCCTAATCTCTTTCATTATTTATTATCCACGGGCTGTATTCTTTTAATTTGTTATCAGGCTATCAGTAACATTGGAGTAGTAACGGGCGTTTTACCGACAAAAGGTATGTCGCTACCCTTTATTAGTGCAGGATTATCTAATCTTCTGCTCATGGGGATACTCTTAGGCGTACTTATTAATACTGCACGTAACTGGAGACGAACAGGTCTTGATGATAGTAAACGTCAGTTCCAGGAGGTAGTGGCGTGAGTTATTTTTTGATTTCGTGTGGAGGAACCGGCGGACATCTCTCTCCAGGAATTGCACTTGCAGAGGCGCTTACAGAAAAGGGCCACCAACCTATCTTGCTTATCAGTAAGAAAAAAGTAGATGTAACGTTAAGTCAGAAGTATCCGCATTTGCAGTTTAGAGCGATCCCAGGAACTGGCTTTACGTGGAAGCCAGTGGGACTTGTGAAATGTGTTTATACACAAACGCAGGCATTCTTTAATTGTTTAAAGCTTGTGAGAAATTTTAAGCCACAAGCTGTGATAGGATTTGGAGGATTCACGTCAGCTGCGATTATTATCGCTGCTCGTTTGCACCGTGTCCGCGTCTGTTTACATGAATCAAATCATGTCCCAGGGCTTGCGATGCGTACATTAGGACGTTTTGCGCAGCGTATTTATTTACCTCCGGAAGTGACCCTTCCTCACATGCCTGCTTCAAAACTTGTCTCGATCGGAATGCCAGTGAGACGTGAAATAAAGCGGATGGATAAAGAGCTGTGTAAACAATTTTTTGGTCTCGATCCCACGAAGCTAGTTGTGGGTGTACTGGGTGGTAGTCAGGGTGCTCTTGCTCTTAATGATTGGGCAAGAAGCCACGTGGAAATCTTAGGTAAAAATGAAATTCAAGTACTCTGTGTCACAGGTTTAGGTAAAGGACCGGATGAAACACGTGAAACAGTTTCAGACAAAGGCGTAGTAGTTAAATCACGCTTTATTGGCTTTTGTAGCACGATGCCAGAATTTTTGAATGCGTGTGATCTTGTTATTTCCCGCGCTGGCGCTGGCAGTATTGCGGAGCTTATAACCTGTCAGGTACCTTCTATATTAATTCCTTATCCACAGGCAGCAGATAATCATCAGGCGGCCAACGCCGCTTATTTTGAAAAGAAGGGTGGTTGCTTTGTAATTAACCAAGCAGAGCTTACACGCCTTGATTGGGACTTCTTAAAAGCATGTATAACGGACACGCATTTAGAAAAAATTAGAGCCAATTTAGCGATCTTAAGCCAAGACAATCCCTGTGAGGTAATGATTCATGATCTCACGCGTTCCGTGTCTTGACCTTAAGTCGTCAAAAATTAGACACTAAGCCATGCCTGATTTACTCACACACTCTTGGGATCATGTGGAAGGAGACTTGAAAAGTCTTCTTTCTGTAGATTCCAAAATTAAGCGTGAGGAACCCTTAGCGAGAAAAACAACGATTGGGATTGGTGGAGCAGCCAGACTCTATGTAGAGCCTTTTAGCGTTGATGACTTAAGTAAACTAACACGCTACGCTAAACAAAAACAGATTCCTGTTTTAATGCTCGGCCGTGGATCAAACCTGATTGTTTTAGACAAAGGTGTGGATGCGATTGTTGTTCATTTAGGAGCTGAGGCTTTTTCCACGTTTAGTGTGTTAGATAAAACCACGGTCAAAGTAGGAGCAGGACTTAGGCTTAAAAATTTATGCGGCCTAGCAACACGCGCT
>Ga0007805_1000602_pt1 | contig 12390 bp, 12 predicted proteins | sample CryBogCBE24Aug09_FD_71231 | JGI IMG/M metagenome (GOLD analysis project Ga0007805, IMG submission 71231) | Freshwater microbial communities from Crystal Bog, Wisconsin, USA - CBE24Aug09 | ecosystem: Environmental > Aquatic > Freshwater > Lake | place: Crystal Bog, Wisconsin, USA | collected... | reverse complement strand
CATAGCCAACAGTATAAACACCATTGAGCGCAGCAGTGGCAAGACCATAATAAAGAACACGAAGACCAGTGGAGATGCTAACACCGTCGATGGTCAATGTAGAAGCAATAGAGGTGTTCACGCCGCCGGTAGCACCTGACACGTTGGCGTTGGCTTGTGAGCCAATGTAGCTAACACCGATACCATTGTAAGTGGTAAGTAAGTTGGTAGCAACACCGACATTTGACAATAGTGTGGTGTTACCAAGATCTGGAATGAGTGTTTGCGCAAGATTAAGTTCTTGAAGTAGTTCAGTGATTGCGCCTTGTGCGTCGATAATGGTGCCGTTGTATGGCACTGGCACACCTTTTGGTTCGATGTATTGACCGCCAAATCGTGAAGATTGTGCAAAAGCAGCGCGATCTTTAACTGTAAGGCGGCGAGTGACAACGTTATGATAGTTGGTTAGAGGGCTGTTAGTATTCCCTGTAGAAATTCCGTAATAACCTGATGGATAATGTGGCATAATTAATTTTCCTCCTAATTTTGCAAGACCACCTTTTTGGCCTTACTGTATAATTAAAGATTAACCCTACCTTCCCCTTCTTCTTGCAATTTGCTTTCTGTTTTTTATTGAAATAGTTTGATTAACCGGCACCACTGGATTTTTTTTAGTGTCTTCGTATCCCAGTGATTCAAATTTTTCTTCTTTACTTTCTTCTGATTTTTCGTCTTTTTCCTCGCTCATTAAATTAATCTCCTGCGACCAGTAAGTGGTAAGGCAGGATCTATCAATGGGGTGAGTGTAGACACCACTAGTGTGCCCACGCCATTAAATCCCACTTGACATTGAATCCAGAACATGCCAGGATTTTGTACTAAGTTATTTGTGGCTAAAGTGCCTAATCCAATAATTGTGCTATTGTATTTTGTGTAAGGATCATTGGCCATTTGCAATGCGCTCCAAGAAGTGGGAGGGGTAAAAATAACCACACCATCGTTGGCAAAATTATAAGTACCGGGACCTAATGCTCCATTGGCTACTTGAGTGGCTGCAAACCCTGTAAATTGTGTGCCATTGAAATAAGAAAAAGTGACAATTCCAATATTTGGTGTATTGTCAGAAGAAAATCCTAAAAACCATCTCTTTGTTTGATAAGGTGTGCCAAAATAAAATATTGGATTTGTATTGCTTACGGTAAAACCATTGGTAAGAATGTCTAGATTATTTCTAGGAATTCCTGATCTGCCCATTTGGACAGTTTGATCAGTCATTATGCTTAGTGGTGATCCATAGGTACCAACACCAGTTTGAGACAGCACTCTGAATGGTCTATCGCTACTAATTTGATTTCTTGTATTGAATTTTGAATTGTAGGTAATTTCGGGGCGAAAAACCACACTCATCAAAAAGCTAGTGCCGAAAGTGCCAGAAGTGCGATTCAATGTAACATAAATGTTACCTAATCCTTCAGAATCTTGAACAGATTGAAACACATCATACACCACAGTATTTCCGCTTTGAGTAACGGTTTGTGATGGAGTGGAATATACCGGCGAAGCGTTGCTGCTTGTGCCTATTGTGACAAAAGTGGTGGGGTTATACCCATTAATTGAACCAGCATAGTTGTGCCCACGATCATCCAGAGATAAATTAACAGTGTTATAGAAATTAGGGTCGCTTGCGGAAAGGTAAATAATTACTTGATTGATGTAAGCATTTACTGAACAATTTTCTACAGTAAAATTTAATACATTTGCATTACTTTGTAAGCTTGAAACATACTGCACTTCTTTTATCTGTGTGGCATTTAGATTTGAAAGCTGATTCATATTAAAATTTTCTGCTTAACCACACAAATATCCTAAGAAAATGCTATTTCAATTTTCTTCTTCATATTTGTGAACTACCCCACCCACGAGGGGTGGGGCTTCCTTCTTCATTCACGTAGCTATTGCTACAGTGTCCAAAGGCGTTGATTCGGGCTGTTCCAGCCCTATACATCTTATTAGGTTCTGCTTCGAGAAAGCCATCTTCTTGATGTTCACAGAAGCATTAAAATCACGATCATGAACTGCTCCGCAGGAGCAAGTCCATACACGATCTGATAGTTTCAGTTCCTTATTGACATTGCCACAGGCGCTACATGTCTTAGAACTAGGATCAAATCTTCCAATGTCAAGAAGATTCGATCCATTCCAATCACATTTGTATTTGAGAAAGTCAAAGAACATCCCCCAAGCTACATCTGAGATTGATTTTGCTAGACAATGATTCTTCTGCATATTTTTAACTGAAAGGTCTTCAATACAAAACGTTGTAGCTTGGCTCTCGCCTACTAATTTTGCTGTCACCTTATGCAAAAAATCTTGTCTCTGATTTGATACATGCTCGTGCAAACGAGCAATTCGTTTCTTTTGTTTGGCTCTACTAGCAGAGCCTTTCTTCATCTTGCTGAATCTATATTGTTCATAAGCAAGTCTGTCTGAAGATTTCTTCAAGAATCTAGGATTTTCTACGATCATTCCATCAGAAGCAGTAAGGAATCTTGACAATCCTACGTCAATGCCTACGGCATCTTCAATCTTGAGTTCTGCTTTCTTCGGCAAAGGAGCATCGTTTTCCGCGAGGATAGATACAAAGTAATTACCTGTTGCTGATCTACTGATCGTCACGGTTTTGATCTGTCCTTCAAATCTTCGATGAAGTTTGGCTTTGATGTTCTTGATCTTCGGAATAGAGAGCGTTCCGCTCTCCCAATCAACAGTACAGTGTTGTGGACACTGGAAAGACTGTTTGGGGTTATGTCTTGATTTGAATTTCGGAAAGCCCTTCTTTTCTCTGAAGAACTTAGTGTAGGCGTTGTCGAGATTCTTTAGAGCAGACTGTAGAGACTGACTGTTCACAGTCTTTAACCAGGGCTGGTCATCTTTTAGTGATCGAAGTTGGTTAATGAGATCGAAACATGTTAGAGTCTTCGCCTCATTCTGATAGGCTGTATTCTTTTTCTCCAATCCCCAATTATAGACATATCTTGTTGCTCCGAAATGCTTACAGATCAGTTCGGCTTGTTTAACATTCGGATATAATCTATACTTGAAAGCCTTCAGCACATTAAAGTCTTTCTACAAGAATTTTATCCTCACCTGTATGCTTTGATAGAATTTGTGATAATTTCTCGTAAATCGCTCTCATCCCCGCCCACAAGGGGCGGGGTTTTCCGGCTTCCCGCTATAAACGATAATTTTTTTTTGTACCGCAGGCCATTCTTGATTATATTCATCATTTTTACCCGTGATATCTCTGATAATAGCAAAATCTTTCACTTGATCCCAAGTAAGTTTTTCTTGGGCCCAAACCGCCAAACTGACAGGATCAGATAAAAGTTTCATTTTATCTGACTGTTGTAAATTTTCAGATAAAATTTTCAAATTAACGATATCATTTAATGGAATAGACCAATAAGAACTGTCAGAAAATTGGAAATAAACTTCTTGAAGAATAAGTGAATGTTGTGTGGCTTCAAATTCTAAGAACTTGTCAAGCCAATCTTCAGATCCGAAAACATAAATAAAATTCTTATTCTCTCTTAAAAACTCACCGCACAAATTTTTATATTTTAAAAAAGCAGATTTGAAATCTCTTTCTTTTTTCAAAATCACTGCTCTTGAAGCAAGTAAATTTGCCATATGTGCCACCACTACATTTTTGGGCAATGTAGTGGTTTTATTTCCAATTTTTACTTTCATGATTGATGATACGTTTTAAAACATCGATGGATCAGCTACAAGAAATTTTTCAGACTTGTCTATGATTGGCGCGATAAGTGTTTCTGTTGTGAGCACTAAACTTGCGATACTCACAGCATTTGTAAGTGCTGCCTTTGTTACCTTCGCAGGATCAATCACTCCTCTTTCAAGCAAATCACACACTTCTCCATATTTTGCATCAAAACCATATGCAAAAGATTGATCTGATATTTTTACCGCGATTGTGTCGGGGCTAAATCCACCATTAATACAAATTTGTCGGAATGGGGCCTTCATTGCTTGAGTGAGAATTTTCAATCCTTTTTGCTCGTCAGAATCTTTCTCATCCACCGGAGTGAGTTGCTCCACTTGTTCTGATAGCTTATACAAACAAGCGCCTCCTCCAGGTACCACTCCTTCGGACATAGCTGCTCGCGTAGCATTAAGAGCGTCTTCGTAGCGGTACTTTTTCTCTTTAAGTTCAGTGTCGGTAGACGCGCCGATTTTAATCATTGCCACACCGCCATTTAGTTTAGCTAATCTTTCGTTAAGCTTTTCTCGATTATAATCTGATTCTTCTGATTCCGCCAGAGATGCGATCAGAGCCACACGATTCTGAAGTTCTTCTTTGTTTTGATTGCCTTCAATAATTGTAGTGGTGTCTTTATTGCACACAATTCTTTTAGCTTTTCCAACAAAAGAATCATCGATTTCATCATATTTATGGCCGAGAAGAGGATTGACAACTTTACCTCCCACCATGCAACAAATATCTTTAATCATTTCTTTCTTTTGCTCACCAAATCCAGGAGTTTTGATCGCACACCAATAAAAATTGCCTCGATTCTTATTGTAAATACAAGCATTAAGAAATTCCGCGCTAAAATTCTCTGCAATGAAGATTAAAGGCTTCTTTGTCTTTGTAAGTTTTTCAAGGCAAGGGACAAGAAGCTCAAAAGCATTCAAATGCCCATCAAACATCAAAATGTTTACATCTTTGTAATCTACAATATTCTTTGATGTATCAGAAATGAAAAATGGAGATGCAAATCCTTGGTTAAATGAATAACCATCCACAAACATGAAATAAGACTCTCGCTCTTTAGACTCCTCTAAAGTTATAATTCCATTAGTGCCCACAGCCTCCACTGCATCTGCCACCACTGAACCCACTTCTGAATCATTACCTGAAATAGTGGCAACGAATTCGATTTGCTTTCTGCTTTCAATGGATTGAGCATTTTCCGTAATAAGATTTAGAGTGGTTTCTAGGCCTTTGTCAATGCCTCTTTTGAGCGCCAAAGGATTTCCTCCCGCTGCAACATACTTTAACCCTTCATTCACAATTGCTTGTGCAAGCACCGTGGCAGATGTGGTGTTGTGTGTGAGAATATAGTGATCAGTGAAATATAGATGATCATCATTGCTCACTTTAATGCATTGCATTTCGGTAAAATAGCCTGTAGGTGTAATTGAAATAATTGGCGAGCCAAATTCATTGCTTGGAAGCTCAATAATTCTTAACACTGGCTCATGAGAATCAACATTTATATTCTTTTCAAAATAAACATTTTTACCCAAACTTAGAAATAGATCTCTGATTCCATATGCAAGATTTCTTTTTACCCAAATAAACTCAATCAATCCGCGATTGTTCACATAGCCTGCTGTATCCACTAAACCTTGCAGAAGATTTTGTCTAGAGTCAAGATTTGAATACAAATATTGTCCAGGAATTCCATGATCATCCACATCAATTTCAATTTTTTTCAATAATTCAACAATAGAATCGCCGCTTGTATTTCTGCCACTTATTTTTGCGCGGACAAATGGATGTTTATCATCTTTACTTACTGACAATGAATACCCTTCAGGGAGTGCTGATTCAAGTCTTTCAACTAATTCAGTTTTTTCATCTAAAATATTAATTTCAATTGAATCATCAAATGCATTCCCTGCGCCCAAAATCGCACCTACAATGTAAGGATTTAAAGGCAATACACTATCGGCATATTCCACTTCTTCTTGAGGAACAAAGAAATTATATTTCTTTTCGCCATTTTCTTCATATTCAAGTTTCGCTTCAAGCATTTGTTTAGTGGTGAGAGTTTTCTTCTCGCCTTTTTTTGTAGTGACTGCCCACAAATGATCTTCACAACACTCTGCTATTCGACAATTTTCAAACTCTACTTTATATACTTCCTTGAATCCCTTTTTATGTATTTCAACAACATTTTGGTGTGAGGATTTTGTTCCGCAAATTACATCGCCCACTTTCAGGGAGCCCATTTCCACAAATCCGCTTGGGGTAAGCACTTTGCTATATAATGGCTGAGGGCCATCACCGGCGATTTCATTGGTTTTCTTGCTCACTTGTTTACACAATTGTGCGCCAAGATTTTCATAAGGATCTTCTAGCTCAATGTGGTCTGCCACGGTTACGCCATCTTTCGTAATTAAAGGAGGCATAGGGGGCTGATTATAAATCACAACATTTCTTCCTCGCGGACCTAGCGTAACCTTCACGGCATTCGCCACTTGGTTCACACCACTTTCAAGCTTTTTTCTTGCATCATCACTAAATATTAAACTTACAGGCATATAGGAGTTGTACAAAATGTTCAGTGAATGCTATTTTAAAATGGAAATTAAATCATTCTTTAAGCGATAAAGAAATCATGGAAATTATTCATGAATTGTATCAAGGTAGTGGCAAGAAATTTGTTTATGCAAAAAATGAACAAATCAACATGGATCTTTATGATCTATATTCTAATTTTTCAAATGAAAACAATAGTACGGTATTAAGTTTTTCTATGCACAAAACCAACAAGCCGTTTATATCTTTCACTTATTTTGAAAAGCCAAGCATTATTTTAAAAGGGGAGAATAAAAATGTTTACATCTACGAATAATTATCTTTTTGATTTGAAAGTGAGAGAATATATTCAATTTAATGTGCCGCATAAATTATTTGACAACATGCTTTTTAACTGTGAAAAGGAAATTACTTTAATCGGCTGCGACAAATGCTATGGAAAAACACCCTACCCCACTACAAATGGATATGCCATAGATACAGGTGATTTGGTCACTTATTACGAAAAATACACTAAGTACTTAACAGTGCATGAAGATATTGCAAAAAATTGCTGGTTGTGCAGCAAGTGCAGCAGATTGTTTTTTGAGTTATTGCCAAATTATGAATTTCTGGAAGTGAAAAATGTCAGCATATAAAACGATTAAATGTTCATTCAAAGACAAAAAAACATTACTTGAAAGCTTGAAAAATTTAGGTTACAAACCTGTAGAGTATGAAGAAAAACACAATCTTCGAGGTTATCAAAATGATACGCGCGAAGAAAAAGCGGAGATTATTGTTCCAAAAGAACAAATTTTAAGAGCTTCTAATGATTTAGGTTTTTCTTATGATGAAAAAGAAAAAGAATTTATTATGCTTTGTTCAGATTTTGACAATCACCAAGGTGTATCTGATAAAGTGAGACAATCTTATGCAGTTACTGCTATTAAAAACGCTCTCAAGAAAAACAAATTCTCAATCAACACAGAAGAAAAAAATAAAACTATTACAATCAGCGCGAGTAAAATTATATGAGCAAAAAAGTAGAATTAATTATTGAAATTGATGAGCAGGGCAAGATACTAGTGACGCCAAAAGGCACCGTAGGCAAAGAATGTTTAGATTTGATGTCTTTTTTGGATAAAGTAGAAGATTTTAATGTAATTGAAACTATAGCCAACGAAGATATGGGCAAAAATTTCAAGAATATTTTGAAAAATACAATCTCAGAAAAAAAATAATCCGCTCTACTTCGAGCGGATACGTTGGTGACGATTTTTTTAATAGTCGCAAGTGTCGCAAAGCTCTAAGTTACTGCTGCAGCCACATCGCTTACATTCGTAACTTTCATATTTATCTACATAGATAATATTAATTACTTGACTCATCTGCGACTCAAGTGTAGTAAAATCTTCTTTGATTCGCTCAGCTAAAAATGCCACTAAGTTTTTTAGTTTCTTTAGCATAGCAATTATATATACGGATTTTATCGGGCAAAATCCTGCATTAATCCATGAAAGAATTAATAATTCTTCTTCGAACAGCCACTGGACCTGAAGTGGCACCAGTAAATGCTAAAGCTAATCCTAAATAGCTGTTTCCTGCAGAATTAAAATCTGTCACGGAGCCGCCCGCTGCACCTACAGAAGACACAGTTTTATATGAAATCATTATTCCAAAATTATCAAATGGGCTACTTCCACTTCCTGAGCCAACCCAACCTGCTGTAGTTTGCAAAACAGGATTAGGTGGCGTGTTCACAGATCCAAACACGGTATAAGAATTAGTGGGAGATGTAGCGGCAGAATCGCCTAAGGTGCTTCCATTCCCATAATAAGAATACACATTAACCCAATATTCTGTTGCAGATGTTGTTGTTGCGGTAGTGCCTGTTGAAAAAGTACTTCCAGAACCTGAAGAGGAGGCAGATTTATCTAATATTCCAGTGGAAGCAAGGCCCGATATCTCTTCGATAATTGAACAAAACCAGCGATTACTTGAAGAAAGTGTGAGAGTAATCGTGGAGTTGCTTGAAGCCGGAACAGTAAGCGCATAAATATAAGTGTAAATGTTGGCTACATTTGCTGAAGTAAGCAAGGACCAAGAAGCAGAAGATCCGCCTTGAACAATCGAAGAAATTGACAAAGCAGTTTTAGAGGATAAATACATTAAAAGTGTATTTCCTGTGGTGGGCGTAGAGGTAAGAGTGATTGTCCAAGATGTACCAGTGGGGTAATTGCCGGTACCACCATATTTTTGTTGAACTCTTGTAATAGCCATATTAAGTTTCTCTAAATATGAGTTCTACAGTGAAATTCTGGTGAGTGGCGGACAATCCAACAAAATTCACAGCCAATTTATCGTTTGATGTATATGTAGAAAATCCCACATTAAATGATGTAGAAAATCCTTCATACACAGATGTGCCTCCAATAGAAATTGACGAAGAAAGCACTAAGTTTGTGGACAGGCCAGATGTAGTAGAAAACGATGATGTGCCATTATACTTAGCAATATTTATCGTAGATATGCCACTTGAAGATGTTTCAACCCTAGCATTTACTCTTTTAAGAGTAAGGTTCATCGCAGTAAGACCATCAATTGGATCTTGTGGAATTATATAAACACCTGAATCAATTCCAGATGAAGATGGAGTATATGCTGTAAGAAGTTGAACAACAAGACTTCTTTTTACTGGCTGCCAAGTAACGCCTGTACCTGTGGAGGCTAAATATTGTGTGACAATTCCTACTGGAGATCCAGGTAAGTTATTAGTGTCGTACAAAGATCCTGTAAGTCTTTGTGAGCCTTGCACATGTAAAAGCTGTGTGGGGTTTGCCGTGGCAATTCCTACACTTCCTGCACTGTTTATAGTAAATAACTGAGTGCCATTTGTGGTGGCATCAATTTCAAATAAGTTGGCAGTTTGAGAAGGAGACCCTGCCAAATAAATACCAGGATTAGACGCAGCTAAAGTTTCTACGTGAATTCTAGCCTGAGGCGAATAAGTGCCTACACCTAAATCAGTACGTGTAGAGTTAGTGTTGCCGCCCCAAGATCCTTGGTTAGAGTTTACTGGTACCGCATTAGCACCGATAGCGATTTGATATGAAGCCGATGTCACGCCTGTAGCATTATATCCAAGTATTGTATTGTTTGATCCATATAAAATATTAGATCCGGCACTGTAGCCAATAACAATATTGTTACCGCCTGTGACAAACGTAGTGGCACTTCCGGTTAAAGCTTGGTATCCAATTGCCACATTGTTGCTCGATAAAGTGTACCTAGAAGCCTGATATCCGCCTACAAAATTATATGTTCCATTGTGATAAGTTGTCGCGGAACCTAGCGCCGCCTGATAGCCTATCACAACATTACTTGCGCCATTTGAATATGAGCCAGCTTGAAACCCGACAATAATGCCATTTGCTGCGCCTCCTGCATATACCCCAGCCTGATAACCAACCATAACTGCATTACCGCCCTGGAGCTGGCCACCAGCAGAATATCCAATTATGGTATTATTCGAACCATTATTTGGAGGATTAGAATAAGCCTGAGAACCTACAACAGTATTTGATTGACCAGTGGCATATTGGGCGGCTATATAACCTAAAGCTACATTATTAGAACCAGATATAATCGTTGTTGCAGATCCAGTTAAAGCGTTATATCCAAATGCAGCATTATTGGAGCCTGAAGAAATAAAAGACCCGGCATTGGTGCCGACAATTGTGTTATTTCCACCTGTTACTGATGTTGTAGAAGAACCTTGAAGTGCGGCCACACCAACAGCGACATTACTGCTAGCACTTAAATATTGCCCAGCATTCTTACCAATTATTATCGAGTTGATAGTTGTGAGAAAAGTAGTTACGCTACCAGTAAGCGCAGTTGAACCCACCACAACATTTCCGCCACCATTTACAAATTGCGCAGCCGTATATCCTATTACAACTGAATCATTTCCAGTGGCCGCTTGAGTACTAGATCCACCAAAAGCGCTCACGCCCACGGCAACATTTCTGCTTCCATTAAGATTATTTCCAGCATAAGTGCCTGCTGCCACATTCGCCGTGCCTGTTAAAATAGTACCTGCTGATCCTTGCGGTCCTTGCAAAGCTTGATAGCCTACAGCTACATTTGAGTTTGCGCTTAAATATTGACCGGCTTGATAACCCACTAAAACGCTTTGAGTATTACCTAGCCAAGTAGTAATAGATCCTGTGGAAGCTTGTTGGCCAATAAACACATTTTGACCGCCTTGATTATATTGTCCTGCCGAAAATCCGAACACAGAATTACCAGTGGCTGTGATAAATGAGCTAGCGGAGCCCTGCATAGCGCTTGCGCCCACCACCACATTGCTGCTTGAATTTAGATATTGTGCAGCATTATATCCGACCACCACATTGGTTGCTCCGGTGAATGCAGTAGCGGACGTGCCTTGCATTGCGTTAGATCCAATTATAATGTTCGAGCCAGAATTTAAATATCTACCTGCTTGAGCGCCAATTGCTATCGTATCTGATCCGCTATTGTTCGTTCCAGAAGATGCCTGGGCTGCTAAATATCCAATTGAGATATTGTTATTTCCTACACAATATTGACCAGCTTGATAACCCAAATGGACGCCTTGCGATGCAGCGCCTTTATTTTGGCCCGCTTGCATGCCAACGTATACGTTGCTTGCTCCAGTGTATGGATTGGTTTGGCCTGCGGCTTGATATCCAATAAATACACTGTTTGTATCAAGCTGATATCTAGCTGCTTGCGCACCTATAATCACTGTGCCTGAAGGCGTGAAAGCATTTTGGCCCGCTTGATAGCCTATTACAACATTTAATGTACCAGTAATAGTTGTCGTGGCCGAGCCTTGCAAAGCTTGATACCCCACTGCCACATTTTGCTGAGCGCTTAAATATTGTCCAGCCGAAGCGCCTATAATAACAGATGAAGCATTAGATAAATATGTAGTAGACGAACCGTTGGCACACAAATATCCTAAATACACATTTGCAGCACCTTGGCTATATTGCGCCGCGCCTTGACCGACAGCAACATTTTGGGCACCTGTAAGATATGAAGATGCCGATCCAAGCATGGCTTGAAACCCCATTGCAACATTGTTTGAAGCATTAAGATATCTTCCTGCAGTGTATCCAACAACAGTATTATTTCCAGAGGTAATATTTGTAGTGGATGAACCCTGCAAAGCAGCGTTGCCTATAACAACATTATTAGAAGAGTTTAAATATTGTCCGGCAGAAGGTCCTATGGCTACTGTGTTTGAAGGGCTCAAGAATACAGAAGTATTAGATAAGCCCTGCAATGCAGAATATCCAATCACCACATTGTTACTGCCATTCATATACTGCCCCGCTACCCATCCGAGGACAGAATTGTTGCTTGCATTAAGAAATGTGCCTATAGATCCGCTTAAAGCACCAAAGCCTACACCAGCATTATAATTTCCATTTAAGAATTCACCGGCTGTATGACCAACAAAAGCATTTTGACTTGCAGATATTGGGTTGCCAAATGCACCTTGCAAAATTCCATTTCCCACGCCTGCATTATAGCTACCAGAAAGATATTGACCACCATTATTGCCAACAATAACATTTTGGCTTAAGCTATTCAATGACGTGGAAATACCCGCCATATTATTAAAGCCAATAGATACGTTTTGTGCAGAAGTGGTGGCAATATACGATAACGCAGAGTTGCCTAGAGCTAAATTAGTAAAAATTTGGTTACTGCCCAAGCCTAATGTAATGTTATTTATAAGAGCATCCCCTTGCACCGTAAGAATATTTGAAGGAGATGTGTTGCCGATGCCCACGCTGCCTTGGACAATTAATCCATTAGCAGGAGGTGTGAATGAAGTATAACCCGCGCCAATAAATTCTCCTTGTAAGGTAGAATTTACGCCCACTGCATTTTCTATTGCGTCGTTATAAATCTTCATAGACAATTCTTTAATTCAAAAAAAACAAACAAAATCCTACATTTTAGAAGTTTTGTGTGAGTAAATAATCGTAAGACACACCCCAATACCACAAATTAGCACCCGG
>Ga0007805_1000594_pt1 | contig 12491 bp, 13 predicted proteins | sample CryBogCBE24Aug09_FD_71231 | JGI IMG/M metagenome (GOLD analysis project Ga0007805, IMG submission 71231) | Freshwater microbial communities from Crystal Bog, Wisconsin, USA - CBE24Aug09 | ecosystem: Environmental > Aquatic > Freshwater > Lake | place: Crystal Bog, Wisconsin, USA | collected... | reverse complement strand
TGTAGTACAGTTGCCACAGGAGTTGATTCACTTAATGGTTTTAATGCCTTGCCATACCATACAAGGGTTCCATCCGCCTTATATACAGGGAAGACCGCGTATTCTTGATTTGGTCCAGTACCGTGTCGTGCCGGTAATGCCAAATACTCTTCTTCGGTAACACGATGTCTTGCTTCCAGTTCTTCCTTTTTAGGACGATTTCCGTTATTTCCCATACGTGTGCTTACTTTGTAAACAATATTAGTATTCGTTGGGTCTTGCTTATCAATCCACGAAGCCTGAAAGGCGCAATTACGTTTAATGATTTTCTTAATTTCAGCACGAACCTCATCAACCGTATTCTTCGGACCAATTGGTACAAGTTCACGACGTTTAGGGCGTGGTGCTTCAGGCACTGCTTCCAAGCCTTGAACATTTTCAACATGTACTTTAGTTTTCGGAGCGGTAACACGACCACGACCGTTTGAGGAAATTCTTGACGAGGTATATGCCGCCTTTGTATAATCACAATCTGTGTTAAACCAAACTAAATACTCCCTAATTGCATCCACGTCACAGAAATGAAGAGGACGCAAATCAGGATTCAACATGTCACCGGAATATTCATAGTTGTCGCAGAAACGAGCCGTAAGACCCTGCCCTGTTGCAGTTGTGTTGCGTTTTCCTTTAGGAATAGTTTCATAAGAACCGCCAACATGATTACGAACCAAACGTTTTGAAGCACGCCAAAATCCCTTTACACAAATTGCCACATGCTTAGTAGGATTTTGTTCCATCATTTTATCAATATCTTCAACACGTGATGCTGAATCGTGATATATAGGATTATCCCAGCCAAGTATCCTCGATGCTTCCTCAATCCATTTTGTAACTTTAGGGGACACTCTGAAAACAAAGTATTTCTTTGTTGTAGAACTAAAACGGTTGTCAAATAGTCTTAGAAGATTTACTACTGCTGATAGTGATTCTAAATTAGGGGATGCACGGATACGATTTTCACCAAGCATAACTTCAAATCCTTTATATATTGGACCAGGTTTGAGTCTTACTATGGCTGCTTTAATTCCCCACCGTTTCAGATCGTGAATAGTAGCATCTGGTGTTGCAGAAATCTCTAATATTTTTGCACGACGATTCTCAAGCGATTCAACATTAAGCAATCCAGCCTCCTTAAAGATTCTAGAAACCATCATATCCATACCTGCAGCAACGTGGCATTCATCATCAACAACTAGTCGCGCTGTCTTCAGTTTCTCAATCTCTCGCGGCAGATTTCCACGATGATGAACATTTTCACTCAGCATTTTAATCATATTGCCTTTGAATTGTTCACGCCATTCGCAATCACTCATTCCAGAGCAAATAATCATTTGTTTTGTAGGAACACATAGATTATCGTCTGCGTGAAGTCCTAACTGCACCATTACTTCTTGTGCAGTTCCAGTTTTACCAGCACCAGGTTGAGCTACCAAAGCAACAACCAATTTGCCCTCTTGATAATGCTTCAAACATTCCGCAGCAGCCTCCTTTTGATTTGGATAACTAATATCACGACCTACACGTTGAAGCCGTTTTTGCTTTTTATTGTATTCATCATAAAGATCCTCACGTTGGTCTGATAATTCATAATTAACATCATCGGCTGATAGAGCACGTGTTTCAAAAGAAAGAGTATTTGTGGATGGTACACAATCTTTCTTCCGTTGAAGATGATCATCTAGGTGGCTCTTCTGATTAAATGAACGATAGCACTTTTCACAAATATGAGAAGGCATTTGATATTGTTGTACTAAGGGTAAAGACTTTAAATGGTCTCAATTTTTAACCGAAAATTTTAGAAAAATCGGTTAAAAATCCGGGGTTAAACTTTTTTATTAAACTTTTTTCCCCACCCCATACTAGAATGGCAAACAACGTAAACCCTGCCATTCAACAACTCATTCAAATCGCCCGCACTACCGATGACCCACTAGGTTTCCTTATAGAACATTTTGTTGAACCCTATTCACCTATACAGTTAGTGACTATGGATAGACGTCCGGCTTTTAATCTTATTATTACAGCCGCACTTGACCGCATGATAGAACTCGGTCGCCGCGAAGAATGGATGGACTACCTCTTAGCCAAAGGTATAAAAATCCACGGTGGCATCAATCAATACGTTACCCATTTTTTAAACCAACAGCGTGCAGGAATAAACGTGTTTGACTATATATTAGGATTACCTCAAGACGAATACAAAGATCTGTTAATATTTAGCACAACAACAGAAATGAGGAAAATGCTTCTTGTTCATGAATTAACTGCGGAAAATCGTGCCCTTATTCAAGCGGCGATTGACCGGTTAAATCCGCCTGGTGCCTCGCCACCTGGTGGCGAGCCACGCCGGCGTCGTCGTCGTCGCGCTACGCGCAGAGCCAGTCGCCGTCGCTAATACATCTCCTCAATCTCCTTGAGCCGCGCTAAATCCAGTTCAAACGACAGTGGCAGTAAGTCCAACTTATTCCATAAAAGTATGAACGCCTCGTATTCGGTCTTATAATGTTCATAAAACCGAATCTCCCAACCGCCATAATATTTCATGATGAAAAACATTGGATCAATCGCCTGTTTCGGTGTCAGCCCCGTTTTTTTATACTCCGCCGCGCGTCTCGTACGCATACATGTTTTATAGTCCTCAAGATTGTAGCAATCGTTCTCTTCCCGCCGTTCGTTGTACACATCTCCCCATAAATGCGGCGGCTCCCAATCGCCCAATTTCTCCAACCTCTTTTTGTATCGCCAACCAACATGCATAAATCGCGCCTTTTGAACATTCAATAACGGATGTATACAATTTGCTAAACGACGCTGTAATTCTTCCTTCCACCACATCTCTGGCATATCACAAAGGTCGCAGAACCAGCCATTATCATCGCATTCGTTTCCCTCATGATAAGCTAATAACGTCGGATCGTCGCATTTTGACATATCAATCTTGGCTTTCATATCCATAGTCACCCTATATGCTAAGTCAAACTTTGCGACCGGCTCATCGCCAAAAATCCTATCCCACTCCTCTTTGGTATTTGGATGGAGTTTCTTTTTCGACCATGTCTGTATTTGATCTTTTGCCCACTCCGCCACATGATTTGTCCACCATGTTGTAAAGACCTCTTTACGATTTTTATCAAGATACTCCATCATCCACTGCCGCATAGCCGGCTCGTTTGTTGTTAAAAACTCTGCCAATTCACGATACAATTGAATGACGCGTTTTCCATTATGATAATACGAACCACCCTCTTTATTAAATTCGTAAATATCCTTCGTCCGTGTTTCCCACTCTTTGAGGATTGTACAAAGAGTCGGAAAATCCATTATATGTATAGATTTATTTAGCCTTAGACTTGTGAAAATAAGGTCTACGAGGAGGGCTGTGCCGGTGCTGGCGCTGGTGCTACCGCAGGTGCTGGTGCATCCTGCTGTATCGGCACCATACCCGATTGTGTATGGCACATATAATACTGTGCGCACATTGCCATATTAGGAATGAGTTGGGGTGGACATCCTGCAGCATTTGTTACAACATTCGTTGCTACCGATGCCTGCTGCGGCATTGGGGGCGCCGTTGCCACATACGGATGTCCCGCCGGTAACGGTAAATTCCATTTATGTGCCAAATAACCCTCTATTGTTTGTCTATCCGCCGTTGATAACGCAACATTATACACAATAAACTCGCTGATTAATGAGTTATAAAATGTTCCATCCGCTACACCGCCGCCAACAGAAAACACCTGACTTGTTGTGGGTATAGATCCAGATCCAGTAGCACTTCCAATATTTGTACCTGTATTGTATATAGCCAGAGTATTTCCACTACGTCCCATTGAATAAATTATATTACCAGTTGTAGTAAATCCCTGAGACAAACGACACGCTAATGCCGGACCAAGATCCAATATTATATTATTTGATGACGCCCAAGGATCACGTAATACATATGTATTATTATTGATTCCTAGCCCAAACACCGCAGAATTCTGCGCATTTGCTATTCTGTTCAGCACAACAAAAATCGTCGTATCCGTTCCATTTGCCGACAATACTGGTGTAGGCGCAATCGGCGCGGTAGATAATAACGCATTTTTGCCATTAAATACTAAGGCTGGATAACCACCGTTATATCCGTTTGTTGTATACAAAGGCGCGGTCGCAGATCCATTTGTTAAATTACGATTGTTACCTGATTTATCGTTCCATTGTGTGACCAGTCCTCCATTCAACGTTATTGTTGATGTATCCGCCGCATCAAACCACATTGCTAAACCATTTGTCACCAGCAATGATTTTGTAACAGTTGCCGTCTTAGGTGCCGATACAACTGCTACAGGATATGGTATTACCGACCCCTGTGGTATATCTGGTGCCGGTGCTGAAGATACATACGCTGCTACATAACCTCCTGATGGTGCTACATTATATGACGTCCAACTTGCGGGACTATAATCCCATATATAGCCTTTGGTATAGCGCGCCTCTTTTGTTGTCCCATTCACCATTTTCAAATAATTTGAACCATTTGCATTATCATAGGCTAAATATACAGGATTTCCTACATTGTCAACATCTACTTTTTGAATCGGCAAATTACGTTGAATCATTGGTCCATTAATTACGTTCGGTGCCGGTGTAGACTGAAATTTTTCAATCGTTGTACCGGATGGAGAAAAATAGAGAAATGCGACTAAAACAGCAACTAGTGCCAACACAACAAAAAGTAATAGACTACTTCTCTTACTTTTTGCCATAATCTCCCTATGTAATGATAAGATTTTAGCTTGTTGGTGCGGGTACGGTTGAGGATGCCGGCACATTTATAGACATTCCTGGGGGTACTAACACTAAATCGGATAAGCATTGACATGAGTAGTATTTTTGACATTGCTGAAGCGTCGGTTTCGCGGTCGATCCTCCTATCGCCGCCAACGCCTGTTGCATAGCAGAATTGACCACATCCGGCGGTATGCCCTGTTGAGTGAATGCCAACGATACTTCGGCGACCGTTTGTGATTGCGGTATTCCATTCGCCTGTCCCTGTAGTAGCGCCTGTGTCATAAATTGCTGCATTCCCGCCGGATCGCTTGGCAAATTTACACTCGCCGAATTATTCGATGATGTATTATCATCTGTAAAATCCACGGCGGACGCACTTGTTATATTCACACCCGATAAGTCAGCGCTTTGTACACTATCCTGGGATGAATCCTGAGATGAATCTTGGAAACCCTCCTTCACAGTCATTGCGCAAGGTAAACACCATAAGACCACGAGCAATAAAAGCGCCGCCAGGCATACACCAAAAAATAAGCGCGCGCTAAACTTTGCCATCGGCTCCCTATGTATATCTTCGTTTTTTACATACGATTCATAATGTTAAAGGCGCTCACATACAATGATTTGACCTCCGCATTAGGGCAACAAATAACTACCGACCGAAAGACGCAACTAAAATCGTGTAACACCGATTGAATTACATGTGATACCGGTTCCAAACATACTTTACCATCAATGTTTATTACAATATCTGTAATATAATTGTACTGCTTCTGTATTGCTTGTAGACATGTTAGAGTCTGTTTGTATATGATTTCCGTATCCTTTTTCGCCAAATAACTACTTTTGATAGTTAAGTTTGGCTCTGCCACATAGACTTTTACCCCTGTCGGGGATTTCTCCGTTATACAACTCATTGGCTCAATAAGTTCAACGCCTGCCTTTATTGCCGCCTCGGTTCCATACTCTACGACACAAGCACCGTCCACTGGCAAATCAGTAACAATAAATCGTGTTCTATTGTGAGATTTCATGAAAATATAAGCGAAATCGTATTTATACAATTCCATTTCGCGTAATCTGAGTTTCCTACAAGAGGACTAAACTTAATCTGTGTAATATTTGAACGAGTCAGTTTTTTCGTCCAGATTGGGTCCAAAGCGCTGGAACTCATTGCTGCCCGTATCACGCTCGGGGCGGTAAACAAAATCACGAACTTCGCCCTGCGACTCCGCACGCGCCTGGTCACGGGGATAGCTTCCATACGGCACAGTACCCTCCTCGGCGCCGAATGGTGCCGGATCCGCGTGGGGTAAGGACTCAAAGCCCTCCGTCACTTTCACCGGTCCCAGCATGGGATTTCTCGGGTCCGTCTCCTTGAACTCATCATAGGGACGGGGCGTCGACAAGAATCCGTTCTCCGCCGCACCCACCGCGTCGCCTACACGCTCGCCCATGATGCTATCCGCGCCGTAGACACCACGGTACGCCGGTGGCGTATCGGGCGGTCCCGACGGCATCGGGATTTGGGGGCGATTCGCGTACACAATATCCGTAATGGACTGGTCCGCTGGCGGCGCATTCGCAATAAGGCGGTCCGGCCACCGCGGTCCATTCATCTGTCCCTGGAACATATCATCCGACACCTTGGCAAGAGGCGGTGCCTGGTTCTGGAAATTATCAGCCTGAGGGCGCGCATACAACTTCATTGTAGTCCGCACATTGCGATTAAACATCAGCACCGCCGTGAGCAGCAACAATGCAATGCCCACTGCCGGGTAGAGACTAAATACACCGAGGGCGAGCACCACCAACACCACCGCTGTAATAGGGGAATTTGTTACATTATTTGACAATACAAACATCTTACTGGCTACTGCAGTCGTTACTGCTAAAACTAACACGGTCAGCCCAACTTCAACGGGCGTTGTAGATTGTGCCATGTTCACTCTATCCAATCGCACGATAAAAAATGACGCACAACAAAAAGTGTTTATAATGGTTAAGATGCCTTCAATACCGTCCCGCGTTCTCAGCACAAAAGGCTACTCCATTACAAAAGCGGACCTGACGCCCGCACAGGTCGCCTTCATTAAAAAAGACTTGCTTGTTTCGCCTGTTGGTCCCTCCGCCTATGTTGCTGCCATCCCTCCGTTCAAACTCTACCTTGAATCCGCCGAACGCTACTATTTGCCTACCGCATGGGCAACGACGCAATTCGGTCCCGCCCTCTCCGATGTGCGCGCTGCCGGCGATCCGTTACCCGCCGCGCTTAAGTTCGGCGGAACGCTACGCCAGCATCAGGTGGAAGCTCTAAATTCGTTTCGTAGTACGGATCACAATGGTATCATTTGTCTTCCCTGCGGCTACGGCAAAACATTTACCGGCATCGCGGCGGCACTTGAAATCGGGAAGTGTTTCCTCATCGTGGTTCATAAGGAATTCTTGGCAGATCAGTGGTCCAATGAACTTCGGGCTCTGGTGCCTGGAATCCGCATTGGTCGCATTCAGGGTGAGAAATGTGATGTCGGTTCCGAATTTGATTGCTCTATTGCCATGATTCAAACCATCTGCTCTCGCCAATTTCTTGCCGGCACCTTCAATCATTTCGGTTTCGCCATCTTTGATGAAGTCCATCATCTCGGTGCCGAACATTTCAGCCAAACTCTCCAGCGCATTCACTGCCGCAAAATGCTCGGTCTTACCGCCACACCTAAACGACTTGACGGATTATCCAAAGTGTTCAAATGGTTTCTTGGGGAAATTGTCTACCAAATCTCGCGGCGAGCCAAAGACGAAACCGTCCTGGTAGAATGTCTTCGTTACACCTCTGCCGACGACGCATACACTGAAGTGAAGACCGACTGGGCAGGCAAACCGATTCGTGCTTGTATGGTAAATAATATCGCCAACTTTGTGCCCCGTACGGTCGCAATGATTGAGTGGATTGCGCCGTGCTTGAACGAAACGGGGCGGCGACTACTAGTACTATCCGATCGTCGCGATCATCTCAAAGAGTTTGAAAACGGCTTTCGGGCTCACGGTGTTGCCTCCATTGGCTATTATGTTGGTGGTATGAAACAGAAGGATCTGGACATATCCGCAACACGCACCGTGATTCTCGGAACCTTTGCCATGGCGAGCGAGGGCATGAATATCCCTACGCTCAACGCAATTCTGCTCGCCACGCCCAAAAGCAACATTGAACAGTCCATCGGTCGTATTCTGCGGCTCAAGCCCGAAGAGCGCATCGTTCAGCCTCGCATTTATGATGTACTTGATACTGCATTTGTAGAATGCTTTGGTCAATGGTCAAAGCGTCGCAAATTCTACAAAGAATGCGGATATTCAGTAAAATTTGCCGATGACGATAAAAGCAGTGAGGAATCTAAATCGGATACAGAAGTGGATCCTGATGCCTGCATCATCACCGATGATTAATAGATTGTTATAATAGAATGAGTTATAACAATGGACCAGAGCCGCTTCGGCTAACAATCGAGAATGATCCTAGCCTGTGGCGTACAAATTCTCATCGTCAAAGGCTTCAGGCAAAACGAAATGCTGCTCGTACGCGTAAAAATCGTCCTAGCATTACGAACAAAATACGCGGGTGGTTTAGCGGTAAGCCCGGCACCACGCAGACACGACGCGCTTCACGGCGTTCTCGTCGTTCTCGTCGTTCCGTACTGAATCAGCCACGAATTATGTACGAGTAAAATAGGGATGTTTAGTCTTTTTTCGTTTCCACAATCTGGTCCTACTTCAAAGCCCGAGGCTGTAAAGCAGGTCCTTCCTCCAACAGGAGCCGTACAGGGCTCCGCTTTTGTCCAGCCAGGTGTGAGCGCCGACGCGCCGGTTCCCAAGACTGCCGGTGTCGGTACTCCTACTGCCTCCGTTACACCCCTTCCTGATAATACCGCCGTCAGTTCCGCCGGCACCGGTGTTACCGGTACAGCCTCAGGTCCGTTTGCCTCGCTCGGAGCTCAGATTGTCAATAAAGGCGGATATGATATCCTGAAATTTTCATTAAAGCCCGGTGCCAATCTCATTACGAACCAGGAGACTATGGCGTATATGGACGGCGGTCTTACCACAAATGCGCAACTTGGTAGCGGCGGCTTCTGGGGCTCCTTCGCCCGTTCATTTAGCGGTGCCTCTGCCCTACAAAATGCGATTGCCAATCCTACCCAAAATGAACTAGATATCTATCTCTCACCGTTCCTACAAGGATCTATCGTCCAGATTGATGTAAAGGCGGGCGAAACCTGGCGTTTTGCCGACAAGGCGTTCATGGCGTGTACATCCAACTTAACGGTGAGCGGTGATGTCAATGTATTTAATAATTTTCGGTTACTGTTTGCGGGACAGAATGCGGCATATACAACTGTGGCGGCAGCACAGACCGACGGTATTGTGTGGATCTCCGCCTACGGTGGCACGGATGTTCACCAGATTCCGCTCGGCACTGGCTCCACAGTACCTCTCTTTATTAACCACGGCTGCTTCCTCGGTATGCTCACACAGACACCGTCCGTGGATTTCTGGCAGGACTATGTTCGTGTAGGAACTGCCGGTGGATTCTTCAACTCTATTTTCAATCGCCTCGGTTTTATCATGAAAATTCAAGATAAGAGCCCGCCTATTCGCCCTGGACCGTTAACATGTATTGTTCTAACACAGTCGCTCAATCGCCATCATCTCGACGAGTATATAAGGAACATTGCGACTGCGGTTGCGCAGCAGTATGCCAGCTCTCAGTCGGCAGGAGCACCGGTTAGCGGCTTGATTCCCGATTTGTTTCGTGTGGCGACCAGCAGTGGTGGTGCACGGCGGCGCCGTGCTACGCGTAAAGCCCGTGTCACCGAGGCACCGCCGCGAATTATGTATGAGTAAAATAGAGGATGTCGTCCAATAGCAAAAAGAATACCACAGTGAAGAATCCTGCGTGGATGTTACGAAAGCCTATGCTGCCGCCTGGGGCTGGGGTCGGTTTCAACACCTCTATGAATAAAAAGCCGTTGCAACCTAAGAAATCTTCACCCAAGAAACCGGCGCCTAAGCGTCGCAAAACACGCCGCCGATCTCGTAATCCTCGTATTATGTACGAGTAAGCATGCATGTTTTAATCAACCTCCATATCGGTTACAACACCAATAAGGCAGTTCTTAGCTTCGGTTTCCCATATATCAAAATTATTGATATCACATACAAAGTTGCTAGGCGAAAACACATCCATTATAATGTTATAAATATCGCATGGGTGCATCTTCACAAGAATCCAATATTTATGAATATCATAATGACTTACAATATCTTCGGTCCAGTGATTTGAAATGCCATGAGCATAGTTGTCCTCAATAGAGTAAAAGGTATACTGGTCATCTTTGTTTACAATTCCGTAGCCTATAATCTCATGATGCTTCTCTGAACAGTTTTTAATACGCTGAATATCCTCCTCTTCAATATAGACTAGAGCATACTTGATATCTGAGCCATTAAGCACTTTTTCGGGCATTGTATACTGTACAATTGCCGATTTTCTTTAAACAGACTTCTTGGTTTCTTTGCCGCCCCCACGCCGCCGATCGCGTATGTACGAGTAAGCATGGTGAAAAAATGAAGACTGAATATTTTCCTGTGTTTCTAACACAATGAAACATTCTGTGGCGGGGACTACAGTGCCGGTGCCCAAGGGGCATATTGTAATTAAGATGGGGCAATCTGGGTTTCAGGAGTTTATGCTCGCGCCGTCACCCAATTGGATTTGTTGCCGCTACCCGTGGGTGTTTGGCGGATGTTTGATGTTGTTGGGTACCGGTATGATGATTCTCTTTATCTACGCGTTCGGCGGGTTTCTTCCGCGCTAATTTTGCGGTCCGCAATTGTAACCTAGCGTTGACAAATATAGTTGTGTATCTAGGGTGAGATAGTTATTGTTAAATGTATATAGTTCAATCGCCGTAGGCATATTCGATAGCGTTGTGATTAGATTTGTATCACAATACAACAGCGATAAGGATTGAGGTAGGGGCGGCAAGGTGGTCAACTTATTTTTATCGCAACTCAGGGATGTAAGAAGCGGAAACGATCCTGATAAATCGGTTAATTGATTTGCGGACACGCCTAAAATCGTGAGGCTTGACGGAAGCTCTGGAAGTGTGGTCAACTGATTATAGGCACAATAGAGTTCTGTTGTAGTATTCGGTATAGTCGGCAACGCCGTAATCTGGTTCGTCTGACAATATAACTGTTGTAAGCCGTTTGGCATGTCGGGTAGCGCTGTAAGTTGATTATCACCGCATAGCAATGTATTGAGCGTGTAGGGAAGTTCAGGAAGGCTTGTTAGCAGATTAAATGAGCAGTTGAGCCATGTAAGATATGGCGGCAACGGGGGGAGCTCAGTCAATCCTAGATTTGAAACATCCAAACGCGTTGTATCTTTCAAATTTGCAATGCGTTCTAGTGCAACGTCCATTCTAGTATTCAGTCATTTAAAAATTGATAGTTTTTTACGTTGTAGTATGATTGTTTACTCATAATGGCGATGGTTGTTGAGAATCCTGTTGTTTTAGTAGCGCCTGATACGGTCCAGGATTACGTTATTCGGGCTGCTCCTGCTCCTGCTGCTGCTGCGCCTAAGGTATGGTGTTCGCAGAGAGTTGCCGGTGCGTTTATTGGATTTATTGGAGTTATTATTGGGGTGACTACGGGCGTTCTATTTGGCGTGTATTACAAAACTTGCTAACGGCGACTGGTTTTACGGGTTTTGCGTCCTTTGCGACGGGTGCCGCCACGAGACAACTTTGCCGCAAGTTTTGCCTGCGCAATTACGAGATTAAAATCTTTAGAATGCTTGCTTTTTAGTGTTGTGATAAGACTACGCACCGTTCTAGTAGCGGCGTTATTGCCTCCACGATTCTTCACTATACGCCCTACTTCCAAAATAGCGTCCTTCTTTTTCATGAGTTCTGAATTACGAGCAATCTCATCATTCACAACTGTATTTAAGTTACTCATTCTACTTATAATGGGTATTTAATGCTTGCGACTGCGATTGCTGCGATTACTGCGCTTATTTTTCTTCGCATTCTTACGGCTCTTGCGGTGCTTGCGCGTATTCTTGCCGTTATTACGGCGGCGACCGCCACCAAACAGCGACTTGGGCGGATCCGGTGATGAACCGTTCGCCGGTCCAACACGCGCCGCAACCGGCCACACCTCGTTGTACGCAGATACACCATCCGGTAAGAACACACCCTTATCCGTTGAGGGAGAGAAGGTAAATCCCGCCGACGATGCATTGTATACTGGCAGAGATGAGCCAGGACCACGGTAGCACTCCTCAGGGTAAGCGTTCGGTGTACCGTACGATCCTCCGCGGCGAGCACGGCGCATTGAACGACGACGACGACCGCCCGACTGGAAGCCCGCACCCAGTGTAGACTCCTCAGCACCCATCACGCCCGCTGCCGTTCCAGATGAGAGCGAGTAGAGATCCGCCGGAGCACGGGGATCGGGATTGTTGGGGAAAGGCGGGTTGAGTGCATGATGTGTGCCCATACGACCGTCACATGGTACCGGTACATGTAACGCATCTACATTCGGTCCATCGCCGCCAATGCTCTGGCTCGGGTCCACGGCAAAACCGTAGGTGCCACCACCCTTGTATC
>Ga0007805_1000593_pt1 | contig 12495 bp, 12 predicted proteins | sample CryBogCBE24Aug09_FD_71231 | JGI IMG/M metagenome (GOLD analysis project Ga0007805, IMG submission 71231) | Freshwater microbial communities from Crystal Bog, Wisconsin, USA - CBE24Aug09 | ecosystem: Environmental > Aquatic > Freshwater > Lake | place: Crystal Bog, Wisconsin, USA | collected... | reverse complement strand
TTGCTGCTGTTGCTGCTGTTGCTGCTGCTGCTGCTGTTGCTGCTGCTGTTGCTGCTGCTGTTGCTGCTGTGGCTGGGGATACGGCCAAGGATAAAACTCGCCTCGCCGTTGCGCTGCCACCCAACCCAGAAGGGCTCCGTACAGACCCATACGCTTCGCTGTATTTACGTATTCCTGTCCTTCAAACAATGTCTCAATCATCTGTATCCGGGCTGGGACCGAATCCATTGCCGTTAAATTTTGCCATATACGAATATGTCTTGGATCTACAGTTGATTGAGCGGCGCCCATTACTTAGGGTGATGAAGGTTTTCTTGTCGGTTGACCGCGGGAGCGGGCTTTACTAGAAATCCGTATCGGTTGTTGCCGGCTTGATAGTCTTAGAGAGAAACTCCTCCAGTTGGGCGTTATGTTGAGTCGTAAATTCGGCGATCACATTGCCATCTTGTAGTACCCGAAGTGTTGGGAGTTTCTTTACAGCGTCTACATCAATCTTCTCTACATCATCGTCAATGTCGTAGGTCTTAATAGGAATAGCATACTTTGCCGCCTGCTCTAGAACTTTTGGCTTCACAACTTTACAGGGGGCGCACCATGAAGCACCGATGTACTCTAGCTCGTAATTGGGCATTTTACAGATTTTGTTGGGGTGTAATGGGTATTCATTTTTTTCGTAGGGTTTATTAGGGTATGGCTTCGAATGCACCAAGCAATTCAAATAATTCGGAGGAACCACCGGTACCACCGGTAGCAGCAGCAGCATCAGCAGCAGCAGAACCACCTGTAGTCTCTGCTGGTCGTTGGCATCCAGCCCACAGACCCACTTGGTTCAGAGAACTTATGGAGGAACTAGAACCCCTTCACGATTGTACCGAAGCTCGTTTAGCAGAACATGTTTGTGTTATAAATAGAATACTAAGCATAGTCAACTGGGATGTATTACAAGATATTCAATCCATACATATTGCTAGTAGTAGTATAATAAATGATATTACAATTCCTGACAACGAACATAAATTAACTGATTTGGATCTTTTGCTTCGTAAGCGTGCCGAAGCATTAGGTATGGCAAATATAGACGAAACGGTTGGTACAGAAGTGGCAATTCAAATTCTTGTAGGTGAATATATATCAAAGTATCGTCCTGAACAATTCCCGTTTAACATTCATAGAATTATTAGTAATGTAGGAAAAAAAGAGCAAAGAAATAAATACCATCGTACTGTAGCATTTAATAAAGACAGTGTAGATTCACTATTTAGCGAGTGGAACCCATACGATTTTTTTTACTCAGAGGCTACTGGCATAGGTTCTATAACAAAATTTGTTAAGAAAAAGGGTATAGTTCCTATAGAAATTGCTACAAGATATGTAGATCCTGCGTCCAGTAAAAAAACGACTAAAAATCTTTCGTTTACAGGCTTTAGCGATGACTTAGTCGGTCTACTGGGTAATATAAAATGTACAGTAAATCCTGATATAACAAATAATTCAAATGAAAATAACGACACTGATACAAATATAACAAGCGTTATTGCAGAAAAATTTAAGGATTATCCATTATTATCATTTCCAACCGCTGCCGCAGCAGGTCTGGTTGCTAATATTTTAAGTGAATATCATAATAAACGAAAAGAAGAAGTATATAAAACTAAATCATCAAAACCACAACAAGTTATAGAAGCGGTACAATATCTAAATGAATCTCAAGACTCAATAGAATCTGAAATTGAAGCGGTTAAATCGAATTCGCCGTCTAATTTATCGTCGATTTCATCGTCAAATTCATCATCAAATAATTCCGCAAATTTACCTAAAGGCACACTCAAACGATTACTGCACGATTTTATCTTAAAAGGTGCGAATCATCTTATTCAAATAGCCGATGAAGCAGAGCGTGGTGAATATAGAGTTAGTAGCAGTGAATCGAATTCTTCGATAAATTCTAAAGAAGCAAGAAAAGAATTAGAAAGTCTTGCCAATGCTATGAAAATAAATGAACTAGGCAAACAATCTCCTGAGATTATTGCTGCATATGAAGCATCTTTAAAAGGACCATCACCTGGTATAAGTGACGCTCGTGCACGAAGACCAAGAGGTTTTAGCGGATATGAAAGCAATAGAGAAAACTTATCTATGTTTGAAATGCATAATAATAACATGTTAAAACCTGCCGAACATCTTCTACCTCAAATCAAAAAAGTATATGAAAAAAGTAATAAAAATCTTAAAAATTTTGTAAAACTTGTTATACTTGCTGTAAACATATATGAACAACTATATAAAAGTACTCCTGAAACGGCTCTTCAAATAACTATGAGGACTATTTTGCATTTAAAATCTTACGGTGATAGTTTTCAATTAAAAGAAATAGATGCAATTATGAAAAAACCTGAAAATAGCGGCAGAGTTCTTTGGCTTGTATCCATTGATAGAATATTTCTAGCATTAGCAGGACTTTATGCTATAGATGGTGGTTGGAATCTTATTACAATCCAACAATCTAGTAGTAGACAAGTGAAAGAATTCCTGATTATGCGCGATTATAGACAAAAAGTAATACCATCAAAAAAATTATCGAAATTATCGAAATTACCAAAATCACCGAAATCACCAACACCGCCAAAAAAATTAATAAGTAGACGACAACAACGAATACAATCCTTTTTTCAAAACACGAAGAAATTAGCCAGAGAAGCCAGAGAAGCCAGAGAAGCCAGAGAAGCCAGAGCTAGACGAAGAGGACAATCTGGAGTTGCTCTTGCTTCTCCTGTTGCCTCCGCTGCGACTGCTGCGACTGCTGCGACTGCTGCGACTGCTGCGACTGCTCCTTTTGCCACCGCCGCCGCTCCTGCTCCTCTACCGTCTGCTTTATCACTCGGACTTCCTTTTGCACATTCGTCTACATCTGGATTTGAACCTCTTCCTGCAGTTGAACTTCGTAGAGATCCTATAAGTTTGGCAATCAATTTGCCGCCATTAAATCCTCAAGGCGCGCCAAGTTCTTTACTATCAGGAAGTCCTCAAGGCGCACTAAGTTCTTTGTCACGAGGTTATCAACCGTCACCTAATAATAATAGTAACCAGTTAGGTGGTTCCCGCCGTTATAAACAGCGCAAAACACTCAAAAACCGCAAAGGTCGTCGTCACACTAGGCGTCGTACATAGTCTCAATCCACTGTGTAATCTGCGTCGGCTGGATGAGTGGAATGAGCGGCTCGCACTCCCATAGAATCTTCCTACCCAATGAGAACAGAGTCCATTGGATAGGAAAAGCATGCGGATAAAGGATTGGAAGCGCCTCAAACTCCTTCGGTAATAGATGAAACGAAGTTTGTGGTAACACCATTGCCAACTGCTCCTCTGGCTTCAATGGCGTCCGTGGCGTGGCTGGAGTTTCTAACAGGAACGATGGATTGGCGAGTAGGGAGGCGACCGTCTCTATCCGTGGTGGCAAGTACCACGGATAGTACCAATGAAGATCCATAGGAGCACCAGAATAGTACGCCAGTGTCCATGCAAGCGAATTGAGATACTCCTTCGTAGCGACTGTGGGGTCGGCACCCAGAAGGGCTTCTTGGTCGTAGATTTGCCGCCAATCTGGTTTGAGCACCCAACTCGGCTTCTCGCGATCCTCTAATTGAATCTGCGTAGCAAAAATCTTCTCTGCTCCCCACACGATCGGTTGATCGTTGTAGCGGGCAAGAGCCTGGTCCTCTGGCTCCTTGGATGCCGTCATACCAGGGCGCGAGTTAAGTTTCTTTGAGGTCGACTTAAGAATCTGCTGCTCCTCCGTTGCGGCAACCCGTTGGAATAAATCCTTAAGGGCGGTAAGATTATACTGCCATTGGCTATCGGTTTGTTGAACAAAAGGAGTTGGAAGATGATCGCGGTACATACGCAGGAGGGCTTCAATACCGTCGTCCTTAATCTTCAGTACCATACCATGCGGCACAAAGTCATTACCCAAAAGACTCATAAGCCCCACAAAATCCCGCAGAAACTCCGGTTTCGGCTGGCTGGGAGTTTTCTGATACTTGCTAAACAGTGCATCGGCAAGTTGGTCTGTCAAAAGATATAGAAACTTCTCTCCGCCCAGAGCATCGGTTTTGACCGATCCATTAAACTCCATCTCCTCGCGAAACAATGACAGGGTCGTGCCAAGGGTCGCATTTGCCCATATAGAAAGTACAATCAAATCAGCATCCAAACCGTAAATTACAGCGGTTTTTGGCTTGTTCGCACGAATGAACTCCATAATCTTTTGCTCCCCCTCTCCTGGCTCATCTGCAGGACTTACAATCGTTTGGGGGCGCATCTTCGCAAACTGACGCAAAGCAAACGATAAGTTTTTCATAAACTGTGTTCCTGGCGTAATGGCATTTGTATCCCAACGCGGCTTCTGCTCGTATTTGACACCCTTTGCGTCCGCCCTGATTCTTGCTTCCTCCTCCGCCTGAACTGCGGACCGAAACCGCCGTAGACGCTGCTGCTTAATCTTCGCCATTGGTGCCACCCCGTCTACTGCAATATATAAGATATCGGTAGGATTTACGAGATTGGTCATCTGTTTGATGTACGCAATCACTTCTACGATAAGGTCCGCTTCCCATTTTGCTTTGATTGCATCGGTGTAAGGAGTCTTCTGCTGTACCTTTCGCACACAATAATAAATCGCGCAGTTGAGATCCAATCCAAAAAACTCCGGCGGGGTTTTGGTGGTGGGGGTGGTCACGCCCGCAATAGTTTGTATTATGTGTTTATAGAAGGAGGGAATACCCATGGCTGATCAAATACTTCGTAGGGTGAAGTCCTTTATTAGTTTTGCGAATGATGGGTTTAAATATAACCTACAAACTTTCCCTGATACTATGACAGCAGCGGCATTCCTATTTACTATCCTATTCCAGTCTCCGCCGCTCGGTGCGCTTACCGGCAGTATCCTTGCGCTCAACATGATCGCTCCTATGTTGACCAAATTTCTATCCAGTTTCGTCGGTGATTCTGCGATTGTCAATCGTGAATCCGACAGCCGATGCTCTGGTCATTTTCCCGGTGTATCATTTGAGCGTATCCTACAACTTACCGATACAAAGATGTTTAGCGATCTGGACCACAGCGGATTCCCCAGTTATTATGCCCTATTCTTAGGTTTTATTACCGCCTATGTCGGCGCTCTACCTATCATCTACAGTAAGGAGATTGAGTACTCGCCCAAGAGAAAGGCATCTACGACCTACGGTCTGGTTGTCCTAAGTTTAGTTGTGACTGTCTGCGCACTTTACCGCATCTTTAGCACTTGCGAAACACCGCTCAGCCTGTTCATTGGCATACTCGGCGGCGGACTCTTCGGTCTCTTATGCGTATTATTCTTATCCTACATCTCCGATCGTCGCCTAACAAATATCCTGGCATTCCCGCTCATCCGCAATCGTGCCGCCGACGGCAAACCTATCTATGTCTGCGAAAAGGCAGTGAAGAAGCCCGCGCCCACCTGTACGCGTGCTGTGACCAAAGGCGACGCGAACAACTTACAGGCGTTCCGTGAGATGCTTGTGCGCGGTAGCCAGCGTACTGGTATACCGATATCAGCGGATAAATTGGATGCTTTTGCCACCTTTTATGCAAACAATATAGATCCTACGACGGGTAAGTTGGACGGCAACGCGCAGAATCAACTGCTTACTATACTTGGACTCACGCTGGACCAATTTATACAGATTCAAACAGCAGGACGGCAGGCATAAAATAATAGAAACAGAGAACAAGGAGGATGAGTATGTTAAGAATGCGCCAATTCTTGTTAGGTCTATACCATGACCTCCCGAATGTACTCTTTATGGGATCCCTCATACTTGGCTCTATTACAGGATATCTGCCGCTAGTATGGGTATCAATTGGTCTCATATTTAACGGTCTTTCGGTATCCGTTATACAAGGATTATTTGAAGTGATATTCAATCCACTCGGCTCATTTGGAAAGCAGATTTTCTTAGAGAAAGGTCATCCGTCGTGCGAAGTTTTACCTCGTGGCAAGTTTGGTGATGCGACCGGTACGAATATAATTGCGCCCAGCTACTGGCTATCATCTGCCATCTTCTTTGCCACATTCACAATTTACAACTCCGTACACCTTGCCATGATGCCTGTCGTAAAGGGTGCCAATCAAGATAAGGCAGATATTCGCCAGGCATTTACACTGACCACAATCATTATTGGCGCTGTCTTCTTATTGCTCATCATGGGACGCGGTTTCAGTGGCTGCGAATCATATTTCGGCGGCGGTCTCAGTCTCCTCCTAGGCGCAGGTCTTGCTATCGGCTACTGGCATCTATTAGATGTCTGTGGCGCGGGAATGATACCAGATGTTTTACAGGTTGTAAATTCCATGGCACCGCCCGGTGAGGATACAGTACCAGTTGTCTGCTCTGCTTAGATCCGCTTAATTGGGTCCACCAGAGACTAAACCGATCAGCATAGTTATATTTGAGCGTAACTCACGAAAAGCACCCATAGTAATCTGCTTCATTACAATGGGTTCCCATTCAGCATAAATTTCTCGTAGAATCTGGTTCGTTTCATGAATAATATCCGAACGAGTTCTATCCAAATATTTTGCAGTTAATAAATCCATAGGATACTCTCCTTTTCCAGTTTGCGTATTTACAATATTATGCAGCAACCATATATTATAGACAATGCGTTCTTTATATTCCGTACTCTTCACCAAGTGTGCATTTTTCGTGGAAAACATCACACGACTATTCATATATTCTGCCAAATGAGCGCGGCAGATAGGGCAAGGCATTACATCCGAAAGAGACTTCATAACATTCTTCCAGATGTAAATCACATCCGTACGATCACTTAACCATGCGATATTATGAAGTACTTTCCATAGACGAGGACCCCATGAATCCTTAGAACCGGGGCTTGTTGGGCTTACTATGTCGCTATACATTAACTACAAGTGTGAAAAATTTGAAACGCACGAACCGCATATATTGGTAAGCAGCAAATCGTATGGATATTGTTCATAGAATTCCTTTCGGCGCATGGGAGCATTTTGAAGCGACTCTATGTCGCATGGACAACGCTTTCCTACAAGAAATATCTCGCATTACAAAAATTCCGTTTGCTGACCTCCGTAAAGTAATTCCTACACGCGGCTTACCAACCCGAATCACTACAGAAGGTGCTGAACCTTGGTGGATCGGTCAAACATGCTGTATGACGGTACGCGGCACCGAAGGCATGTGGGTCCGTTGTAGCGGTACTGCCTTTGAGGGATCCTGTTGTTTCAAACATCGGTCGTTTGATGGTGTGCGGCGGCGGACTGCTCACGATATTCGCCCTTATAACGACCCGTACTTTGAGACGCTGCCTCGGCGTATGCCCGTACGCATAAATGGTATTGTCTATTGGGCAGGGGAGGGTGGACTTCTCTACACTGTAGACGGCACAAAGGTAGAAGGATATACCATTGATTATGATCAGGGGATCGTATATACGACTAGCAAAAATTGACTATGTGCGGCTTTTTTCAATGAATAATTTAATGAGACTGTTTAATGGAGACTAACTCCGCTCCGATTATAGATATAATACCTATTGTCAAAACAAGGGCAAAATGTACGATATGTAATCATACTCGTCTAAAAAGATCTGAACTTCGTACAAAATACGAGAAATTTATTGACCGATATAAACGAAAATATGTGGCAAAATTCTGCCATAAGTGTCATGGTATAATTGGCAAGAAACTGCGACCACCCTCACCACCTTCACCACCCTATAAATTACCAGAATCTATTCTTCGGCATTGGATGTATGTATGTAGCGGTTCAAACGAACCGATAAAACCGTTCGGTGTGCCGATTCTCTACTGTAACAAAGACTTATATAGTCCATGGCTCTATACTATGATTAAAGGTATGTATAGAACTCGCGCAGATTGGTACATATTGATAAATACTCTACATGACGCACCAGATATTACCGATTACCAAAATCCTGGCACAGTATCTCTTAAAAACCCGAATCCATTCTTTCATAGAAGGTACATTGCAAACCATATTTATAGTTTGTTTCTCCTAAATCTATGTGTGCGATCCAATATTCTAAAAATGGTCCAACGCCGGCTCATCGCTAAAATGGATACGCGAGTTGTCGGCGATGAGGATCTCTATACTACCGTCGCTATTCCTAATCACTCGCAGGTCGCTGTATACGATTTCAAGACGAAAGCAAAATATGTCTTTCATACTATAACTATCCTCAATATGATTACTGCCTCACTAAAGAATTGCTCTTACGGCATTCCTAAACCGCGCGAACCCAAGAATCCGTATACAAATATTCCATGGACTGTATATCAACTTACTTCCATTTCTCAACAAATCATACGAAATATGATAGGAATTAATCGCTTGCCGCCACAACTATTCATCCATTACTTTAGACTAAATTTCAATTTGGATGTATTTGCCAAAGTCTGTAAAATAGAGCTTGGTATTAATGCTGCCGATGAATTATTCAAAATGAAAGATGATTATGATACTCGCGAAATTTACGGTGAAACAATTGACGATATGGTCCATGAATTGTCTCTCTCGCTCAGTTATAGTTTACGCAGTTATATTGTTGAACGAAAATTGCCGAGCACCCTACAAAACCGATGGGATGAATTAGTTTCTAAAATATGGATTTATGTAAATATCAGTATTCTTCAATTGCCTTATAGAACATATACTGAACTTACAGATGAATTTGAAGATTTATTAAAGGAAACCCGTAAATATATGTACGAAAATCTATATCGCCGCCGTGAGCGCACATCTTCGCTTCAGCGTACTCAAGAAATATACAATCTCATAAACACGCATATCTATGCCGATGAAAACGAAATCGTAGACGCGGACGCACCCCTCACTGTAATAATGTTTTAGAGAACTAGGGGATGGACTTAAAGTCGTACCATCATGCGCATCTTATTTTGCCCCGGTTGTGGTTAGGTAATAAAAAAGCGTCAACCGATCCAGAATTTATACGCACTGCCGGTATCAACACCGTCTTCAATGCTACCAAAGACTTACCTTTTTCACCACTCATTCCTCGCCAGTATCGTGTACCGGTCGATGATAACCTCAAAGAGGAGGAAATACGCAATATGGCAAATTGGTCGCCTGAAATCGTCTATAAACTTGTATCCGAACATAAAAATGGCAGTGTTATACTTGTTCACTGTTTTGCCGGTATGCAGCGATCGGCGGCAGTCGTCGCCATGTCGCTCATTGCGCTAACAGGACAGCCGGCGTCTGTGATTATGCCCTATATTCGTAGTAAACGCAATGTGACATTTTTCCCTGAAGCGAATTTTAAAGACTCGATTCTTGCATTTGAAAAGCAGTATTATTTAGCGCGAAATGCACACCTCAGCGGGCGTGATAAGTAGGTGAAATGTGGGTGTCCACGGATTCGCCTCTGGCTGGTAATTGGGGGTATGGGGGTGGCTCTTTTCCCGCTCCTCCCGCGACCATTCATCAGGAATATCTATAGGAAAGTTGTGTTGGAAGAACTCTTGGTAGAGTTGTTCCGATTCGTAATGAATATGCCCAGTTATATCTAGGTCAATCTGATATCGGTCACGCTGTTGGTTCCAGTAGGGGCTGTCTTCAAAGATGAAATTCGGCTGTCCTATGAGTTTCGTTGACGGGGTGGGCTGAACATTCCAGTGATTCCTTGCCTCTGGGCGAATATGAAAGAGCCGCCCCTGCTCAACCGGCTCTTGTAGACTAATTTCCATTGGCTGCGGCGGATACGCTAGAATATACATTGCGTGCTCTAGAATTTGCCCGTAAAGATGCGGATAATGAGTGAATTTGAGAAGTTCCGGTGAAGTGCCAATAGCACTTAGAAAACTCGTGAAGGCGGTTGGATGCGCAAGGAGTGGACGAACGATTAGATACGCCCTCCAGCACTGTTTATTGTAGATGGCGCGTTGACAATGATGGTACAGAGTTCCACATTGCTCATCGGTCCAGCCTGCCGGCTTGGCGTACCATTCTCTTGGTGGCGCGTAGTTGCCCGTTGGGGGTGGTGGATAGTCGCCTACAAGTGTATAGGGTGGAAGTCTAAGTGGAACTTGAGTAAAACTGGCGAGAAGAACATCGTAACGGCGGGAACGCCAAGCGGTAAAGCGCCGCGGAGTAAGGTCTTTGTCCGGTTGTGCTAACAGCCAGGCAAAGCCAAGCAGTGTATGAACAAGTTCCGTTTCTAGACTCAGGAGGAGTTCATTCATGATAGTTAAAGCAAGAGGAACATTTCGTTCCTCTAAGGAAAGAAGTAAGGAAGCGGCGAGATCCTGGGTTTCGTACAAATTCCTAGAAAGTGGCATTGCTGGTGGTTTGGGCTTAAAGACCGTCGGTAGCCTTCAATTTTGTTTTAGAAAGACTAAGTAAGAATTGCTATGAAGGTAATGCTTACTCCAAAAGAGGAGGCATATATACTTTGTTATATTGCGTTGTATTACAATTGCGATAAGAAAACCTGCTGGACACATATTGCAAAGATTATTAAAAAATACGGCGTTTTTACAAATAAGGTTGTGTATAGAGGACAAGGCAATAAAGACTCTGTGATAAAAAACACAACACCATTCGTATCAACAACTCCAAATAAACAGATGGCAGAACTATTTGTGGAACGAAACTGGTCGTTGCCCGATGAACACCAGCGAATAGGACACTTATTTAAGATACATCTTAAACATGCCCGATGGTTAAGCACACGCAATATTCAATATACTTTTACAAAAGAAGTAAAAGAAGAACTACGCAAAATAAACAAAGATAAGCCTATTCGAAAGGGTGGTGGAACCTATACAGTTGATGAGTTTTTCCCTAGAATCAAAGGGTTAATAGAAGAGTTAGTGTTTGCGGATGAGGCACAAAATGGTGAGGAAATACTTGTATTAACAGGCGGAACATTTTATAGTGATTCATCTATGAAAACAAAAGGATTTAAGCCGATTGGCGCAAATGATTTTGAAACATGGTATACCCTTTCAAAGTATAATAAAACCCGAAAACACTAGTAGGGATGAATATTTTGGTGGCGTGCCACAACGAAGCCGAAGATCCACCGTTGTTTGTATATTCACCACCGCTGTTTGATACTCCGGTACCATTGATCGCTGATTATGTAGACCCACGCCGTGGTGGGCGTCGTTGGACGGACTATGGCGCTGAAACAAAAGATATTATTTGGGACCAGTATTGTCCTATTATGTGGCCGTTCCGCAAAGTATTTGACTACTTATATCACGATTCTATCTTCTATGATCTCTTTGATACTGGTTGGAAAATCCTGAAACCTGGCGGTAGTATTATACTTCCCTTTCCAAAAGATTTTACTAATATTTATGGAATGCCGATAGATATAAAAACTGCGTTAGCAAATTTCAAGGCAGTCCTCAAGCGTCTTCTTGCTCGGCATCCTTGGACAACTCATATTGTAAATCGCGCAAGTATGCCGTTCATTGTTTCCGAACATGGCGAACAAGAGAGATATGATATGTATATATTTTTTGTAAAACCTGTGCCTCGAACAAAATCAAATAACGGTGGGATTGAGATGGTAAATATGACGCGTAAAAAGCGCAAATCAAGGCGCGGTTACAGCAGGCGGCGCTAACTTCGCCTTATACGTATACGCCTTACGAATTTTCTTTCTAGTATAAGGATTTACCTTTGGAAATATATTGAACGATGCTTTTGTATAGTATCGTCCATACTTGAACTCATCATTAAAATTCACCATATTATTTCCATTTTTGATGTTATTATGAGTATAGGTATTAGATGGGTCTTTTGTGGTGATTGGTTTTTCACCTATGTTTTCTATCTCTAGATTACTACCAACCGTTGCACCTAAATTACGGAGTTTTTGAAGCATCTCATCTCGTATTCTGATATTGTTATTGTAGTCTTCCATATAATCGTACGCGCTCTTACCGGTGTTATCTCTCATGTTAACATAGACTTGTATATCATTAACACCCATTAATATTCCATCGCTGCCCCAATCTAATATATGATCTAAAGCATCTACTAATCCAGATTTTGCCGCCATAATTAGCGGGGTAGATCCATCATTTGATACTATACTCCAATCCGCATCTTGTCCTAGTAAATCTAACACAACATCATCGTAACCCATAAATATTGGCGATGCACCAGATGCTATAATTGCCGATGTTTCCCCTAAATTATTGCGTGTATCCCAGTCAAATCTATGGTCCCTTAAAAAATTAAACATCACTTCATCTTGGACATACCAAAATAAAGTGACTGTATAATCTTCCATATTATTTAATGCTATTGTACTGTTAATATCCGCGCCGGCTGCCAACAGTCGTTCACATTCTTCAAAATTACGGTTATGAAAGGCAGCGTGAAGCCGTTGATTTGGTGTTCGGAATGTTGACATAACAGC
>Ga0007805_1000587_pt1 | contig 12565 bp, 11 predicted proteins | sample CryBogCBE24Aug09_FD_71231 | JGI IMG/M metagenome (GOLD analysis project Ga0007805, IMG submission 71231) | Freshwater microbial communities from Crystal Bog, Wisconsin, USA - CBE24Aug09 | ecosystem: Environmental > Aquatic > Freshwater > Lake | place: Crystal Bog, Wisconsin, USA | collected... | reverse complement strand
TATTACTGCTCCGATCGCAAGTAGCGTGATACCTTTCCACTACGATCTACAATCGCAGTTCCCTAGTGCTACAACATATCATGGCGCGATTGCACATAGCCACGCAGACGGACGCATGTTCTTTGCCCATGCAGGTAACTGGGTTCCAATGGCTAATCAGTCTGAAACTCCTATTATTTCTTCGGTAGCACCTGTAACAAGCAAAGGTGTTCCTGGAGATACGCAGGGTAAATTTGCAGTTGATTCTAATTATTTCTACTATTGTACAGCTTCATATACTAACGGCACTGTAGATATTTGGAAACGAGTAGCATGGGCTGTAGGTACATGGTAATCTGTACATATTAACGGACGAATAAATAACATTATGGAAGATTCTAAAGACAATAAAATGAGTGAAAATCAAGCAAAAACTCCACAAAAAACCAAGCCCGATGAACAAGGAAACTTGAGCATCCAAGGTCACATCAAGATTTTTGATCCTCAAACTCAAGAAGTGTTCGTTGATAAGCGTAATGCTATCCACTACGAAAACTTCAGCATTGCATTGGCTAGTGCAATTTCTAATCAAGGGCATGGATGGATAGGAGAAATGAGTTTCGGAAACGGCGGAAGTCGCGTTGATCCAACCGGTATTATTACCTATCTAACTCCTAATACTGTAGGAGTCGGCGCCGCACTGTATAATCAAACCTATACAAAAGTGATTGATGCTAACAGCACAGATAATTTAGATCCTTCTAGAAATTTTATGAATGTCCGTCATGTTACAGGATTAACATACACAGATGTTATGGTAACCTGCTTGTTAGATTTTGGCGAACCAAACGGTCAAACAGCATTTGACAACGGAACTACTAAAACTGATTTTACATTTGATGAGTTAGGGCTTAGAGCTTATAGTCCTAACGGTATAGGAACAGGCGATTTACTAACTCACGTTATTTTCCACCCTGTACAAAAGAGTCTCAACAGAATGTTGCAGATAGACTACACAGTTAGAATACAAAGTCTAACATCTCTAACAGGATAACTTTATGTCTTATAAAATAACGTTCAGCGATTCAGCAAAAGAGGCAAATGGTTACTATATAACAGTGCAAGATGCGACTGTTAATACTAACGACACCTCATTAACTCTTGTCGGACGTAACTATCCTGGATATGGACAAGCGATTGAGGGCGATCTAGTCCACATGCTTGAAAATTTTGCTAATTCAAGTCCACCAAACAATCCTATTGAAGGACAGCTTTGGTATGATAGTAATAATAAAAAATTAAAAATCAACGATGGTACAGCAGGAAATGCTAACTGGTATCCCGTAGCCGGAGTACACCAACAACCAAATATTCCTCAAAATGCACAAATAGGAGACATCTGGGTTGATACAGGTAACAATCAATTAAACATTTTCAATGGAAGTGCATTTACTCTTATTGGACCTAACTACTCGAGCGCATTAAGATCTGGAAGTTATGCAACAACAGCAACAGATATATACGGTGCTACACACAACATTGTAATTAACTATGTTAATGATAATGCAGTAGAAGTTATTTCACAAGATTCATTTACTCCAAATCAAATCATTGATGGATTTAGTACGATCAATTCTGGAGTAAACTTATCCGGTAAAAATCTAGGCAGTCTAACTAGTCCTTCATATGCAAAATTTTGGGGACTGGCTTCTCAAGCAAGTGCGCTACAACAAACTGTACCAACAGTACAGACTGTAAGTGCGAATAATTTTGTTAGAAACGATATTGATCAACGCCTAAGCGGAGTCCTTACTCTTGGTAATGATACAGGATTACTCATTGGAGAAATTCCAACATTCTTACTACAAAAGAATTCATACAACGCAGTCTTTTTAAATTCATACGATCAAGGTCAGGGCGGTAATTTTACATTTAAGGCAACTAAAAATAGTAATAATAATACCCTAATGGTCCTTAACGGAAATAGTCAGCGAGTTGGAATATACAGCGCAGGTGCCGCAGTTAGCGACCCAACTGCTACACTAGATGTAACCGGCACTCTTAATGTTTCTCAAAATTTAACTGCACAGGCAAATGTATACACCACAGGATCTGTGTTTGTTAGCGGAAACGTTTATGTTGGATCAACGCTGACTTGTAGATATGAACAGATCCTAGTCGGTCCGTTAACAATTGGACAACCATTAGCAACACCGCTGGTTCCCTTAAACACAGGAACCTCAATATTAAATCCTTCTCAATCGGCAAATTACGATATCGGAGATACAAATGCTCTTTGGCGTAATATATATGCTCAAACATTCGTTGGAAGACTATCAGGGACAGCAGACAAAGCATCAAAATTAATTGGACCTAGCACCTACACACTGAGCGGACACGTTGTACAAACTCCGTCGTCGACTAATAGTACAGATGGTACGCCTGGTACATACAATTTAGATACTAAAATAGTAGGACAAGCGGTATACGGACAAAATTATACATCGACTACTTTTGTATCTGATTCGGTTATGATATATCGTCCTACTACACAGCCTGATGCTAACGTAACCGGAAACGGACAATTATGGAAACAATCTAAATCGGATTTCTTACAAGATCTATATGCAGTTGCATTGAAGACTGGTGCTATTGTTTTATTCGGACAAGATACTCCGATCAGCGGGTGGGTGATGTGTGATGGATCATATTACGATCACGGCGCTGCCGGTTCTACTTATTATAATCTATGGTCAGTTATTGGATTTAAGTACGGACAACAGGGTGTAAGTTCATTTAGAGTTCCTACTTTGCACTTGCCTGATCTCGGAAACGGCGCACAAATAAACTATTACATAAAGTTATAAGACTATGGCATATACACTTAAATTAACAAACGGAAAGATACTGCTTAATTTAGCAGATCAAACAACAGATAATCTTACAACCAGTTTAACACTGATTGGTAAGAATGTGCCATCGTATGGAACAAAATTTAATGAGAATCTAATTTATCTTTTAGAAAACTTTGCAAATTCAAGCGAACCTAATTCACCATTAGTTGGGCAGTTATGGTATAATTCTGCTGTTGGTAGAATGTTTGTTTATAATCAAAATAATCAATTCCGTCCAGTTGGCGGTCCTATCGTTAGTTCTACTGTTCCGTCTGGTGTTGTTGCAGGCGATCTGTGGTTAGATTCTACCAATAAACAGTTGAATGTATTTGACGGTAATACTTTTATTACCGCTGGACCACAATATTCTGCGGTGCAGGGCAAAGCAGGCTGGGTAGTAGAGCAGATATTAGCGACTGATGTACAAACATACACAGTATCAAGTCTATACAACAATGGCACGCTATTAGCGATCTTGAGTGAACAAGCATTTACGCCAGCAGTACCATATAAAGGAATCAGCCAAGTAGCAGTTGGACTAACATTTAATAATAGTATTCCAGGAATCGCAGTAGTGGCAACAGCAACCAATGCGTCTGCTATCGCTAATGTTGATAGTACTAAATTTTTACAAGTTGATGCGCCTGCTCCGATCACTAGACAGTTGTGGGTTTCGACATCAACCGGTTTACTTATTGGTAATCCTCCGACCTTAGAATTATACAATGACGGTACAGTATCACATTTGTATTCATTATCATCTGATGTTCCTCTAGATTTAACAATTACTAGTTCGAATCTCGGTACTATAAGTGCGATTAACATGGATCCTGCATCTAGAACTGTTAAATTCTGGAATGGTGTTTCAAACGCTAACGTTAATGTTAATGGTGATATGTTAGTTACTGGTAATCTTACAGTTATTGGTACAGGAACAAATGCCCAAGTTAGAAATTTAGAAGTTGATAATATTAACATCGAACTTGCGTATCCTCCAGGTAGCTTACCTGATGGTAGCGTTGACGGTGGTGGTCTAATACTACATGGTACTGTGGATCATAGTTTATTATTTAGAGCTGGACTTCCTGGTTGGGAATCAAGCGACAGTTTTAATCTAGCAAGCAACAAAGCATACTATGTTAATAATACTCGTTTGTTAGATCAAAATGCGGTATATGTTACATCTGCTCCTAATCTAACAGCTATCGGATTATTAAATGTATTGAACGTAGGACACATACAAATCACTACTAGCTCAATCGCAACGATCGACGGTAGCAATTTACAATTAGGATCTTTAACTTCTGGAAATATTGATGCCGCAGGTAAATCAATTGATAATCTAAAACCGATTACAATAGCAAGTTCATCCTCAACAGCGGCTACAAAGTACTATGTTGACAACATACAAAGTTTAAAAAATGCCAACACGTTTGTATTTTCTCTAGACGTATCTGGCATTTCGGACGTTGACCTATTTGTTTTAGGATTCTTAAACAAAATGTTGCCAATAGGTACTCCTTCGGATTTCTACTACATCCCAGACTCGGCACGATGCCGCGTGAATTGCATGTCATACGTAATTTTATCTCAGACCAATACTGGTGTTAGCCAAGGAACTTATGTACCTGTGGACCAGAACGGTATTAAAGATGCGGTACAGGTATTAAGTGGAGTAACAGTACAGACAACCACACAGGCGGCAGCACCGTCTGTAGTACAACAGATTAGACAGTATCTCGTCACAGGCGGGGTATGGGTAGTTGACGGAATAATAAGTTAATTAGGAAAACAGAATGGCATATTCTATATACAAATCAGACGGCACGGAATTACTAAGTCTTGCCGATTACATCATCGATAATGAAACGCTATCGATAAATCTGGTTGGTAAAAATGTATCGGGGTTTGGAACAGCACAAAATGACAACTTTGTATGGTTACTAGAACATTTTGCTAGCGTTACTCCACCAAAGAATCCGCTAGCAGGACAAATTTGGTTTGATAAAGATACAAGTGTACTTCGTCCTATCGTTTATGACGGTGGCACATGGAGACCGCTCGCAGTTAGTTTAGTTTCGACTACAAGCACTGTATATACTCCAGCGGGAAATATTTTAAGTAGTCAAGCTGTTGGAGATTTTTGGTACAAGAGTGATGACAATCAACTGTACGTTAATACCGGGTCTGGGTACACCTTAATCGGACCAGAATCGGCTCCAGGGTTTGGCGTTACAAAATTGTCATCAACAGTTGCTATAGATTCGAGTGCAGGATTGCAACCTGTAATAGAAATGAAAGTTAACGATGAAATCGTAGGCATAATCAGCCAAACAACTTTTAATACATCGTCCACCCATGCTATTTCTGGATTCCCTAAGATTTATAGAGGCTTGACCCTAAAAAATTACGACCCAGCCGTTCGATACAGCACAAGTTCTACAGATGTCCTGTTCCATGGCATGTTAGAACAGTTGGATCAATCTTATCCTCGAAGAAATCAAGATGAACATATCGAAGGCAATTGGATAATAGATGACGACAAGATGTTCCAATTCGGGACCGCAGGCAATGCTAAAATCTCATTTATTTCTCATAACAACGAAGTTCGTCTAGATAATCCAGCAGGATTGACCAGCATTGCGGGCAACGGTGGCATTATTACATTTGACGGTACTGCATTTTATCCATTCCAATCAAATCAATTAGATTTAGGATCAACCGGACTACGTTATAATAACGTCTACACAGCCAATTTAAATGCTGGAGGCGCCACAGGACAAAGCAATATTGTTGGCACTTGGGCATTATCATTAAACAGCCATCTCAATCCACATTCAGATGCTGGTAACGATCTTGGTCAGTCAACACTACGATTTAACAACGTATACACATTTGGTCTGAGCTCAGGAGCAGATATTGGTGCTATCAAAGGACAGTGGCAGTTAGATAATAATACCAACCTATCACCAAAAACAGATTTGTCTAGCATCCTCGGCGGACCTACAAATAGATTCGGTAACATCTTTACAACAGGTATTAGTGCATCTGATGCAGGACAGCAATTATCAGTTGTTGGTGAAGTGCATATAGATGGCAACATTATACCGGCCGCTGACCAATTATATAATCTAGGTAGCCCAACTGGCGGAAGATGGAATACAATATATTCTACATCTGTAGTAGCTGATTCAGCCAATGTTAAAAATTTGACAGCAATAGTTAATCAATTACAAGATAGTTTTTCGAACAGCATACAACGATTTGACAGAGATACCCAGTTGTCTGCGGCATCTGATACTAGATTGCCAACACAGGCCGCCGTTAAAGCCTACGTTGATCAAGCCAAGGGTGTTTTGTTTGACGCAATCTCCCAGATAGAAACTCTATTACAAAATGAAATCAACGCATTACAGTTCGTTCCTGTTGGTGCGGTATTCCATGTAGCTCAAACTAGTTGTCCGACAGGATTCTTAGTATGTGACGGCTCTACACATAGTAATGTAAACTATCCAAGATTATTTGGGGCGATCGGTTATACATACGGTGGCGACGGAAACGGAAATTTCCAAGTGCCTGATTTACGAGGTAGTTTTGTTCGGGGTTGGGATAATGGGAAAGGTTTGGATGCAGGGCGCCAATTCGGTTCCTTCCAGGCAGAAGATGCAGGTACACACCAACACTATTTTGACGATACATGGTTAATACAAAACGATGGAAGTAATCCGGTTACTGGCGATAGAAATCTAGACGGATCTCATGGACATCCTGCACGTGATGTTGATGGATTAACAGATCCTAGCGGTAGACAGCAAGGCGGCGGTTACGGAATCTATCAGAACCCTGTTGATGATACTTCCTATAACGACGGAGGAGCAAATGACAACTCTATCTGGACTATCAGAAATAAAACAGAGGCAGCAGGCGGAACATCGTCATTGCACCCATCTAACGTAGCACTGCTACCAATTATTAAATTCTAAAGATAAGACTATGCCATATACACTAACCAGAAGCAACGGAACAACCTTAGCTATCATACAAGATGGTAGTATTGATAATTCAACAGATATAACATTTGTTGGAAAAAACTATGCTGGATATGGACAAACTGTTAACGAAAACTTTGTAAAACTTTTAGAAAACTTTGCAAATAGTCGTCAACCAGCAAAACCAGTTCCTGGACAAATTTGGTTTGACAGTGGCACATTAAAAGTTAAATTCTATGACGGTTCTAATTTTAAAGCTCTTACGTCACTGTCAACAGCAACTAATCGTCCTAGCAATTTAGTAATAGGCGACCAATGGTTCGATACTGTAGATAAAAAACTCTATGTTTACAATGGTACTGATTTTACAATGATCGGACCTGAAAAATCACAAAATGTTTTACAAAGTAGTTTATCTACAACATCAATTCCTAGAGCTGGAAACTCTCCAGCTCAAGCATTGCAACTAGGTATCGGTACCGGAGCCGGATCAACAGTAGCTATATTATCTCAAACACCTATCACTCCAGACCCTGCAAGTGATGTAGTATTGAATCAGCATTTTTACAATATCCAGCAAGGTATTAACTTACCTGGAACATCATACCCAGGTGCAGGAATTCCTAACACTAGCTTTAATTTTACTGACCAAACCCATTCGGCAGTACAAAAATATGCGGCAGTTCCTAATCCAGCAAATCCGTGGATATTCTACGGCGGCTCAAGTTCTGCATGGGGTTTAATAGAAGCAGATGATGCAGGTGGATTTAATTTTTATGACTCAAAGAGTTATGTAAGAAGAAGCGAATTTGGCGCATATGACGGCCCTATCGTTATTAACAATGACGCTGGTATTACGATTGGACTGAATAGAATCATCAAGCTACATGTCACAAATAATTATACTGGAAACTTATCTAATCTTAACGGACAAAAAATCAATTTTAACACTACCGTTAATAATACACTAACAAATGTGTTATCATTAGATTACAATGCTGGTACACTAGTAGTATTACCTAACCCTACGCAAATAGTAGATTTAGGTGCTACCAGTGCATGGTTTAATAACGGTTATGTTAAAAACCTAAATGCATCTAGCCTAAACACATCGACTACTGGCATAATCAGCGGAGTATGGACGCTATCCGCAGGTTCGCAAATTGTTGGTGGCAGTGTTATTGCTACACTCGCAACAACATCAACTAATTCGACCAAGTTAGAATCCTATCTTAAAGATGGCAGGACATTTGTCCATGCTGAAATCGACGATGTTATAAACTCAGCAGGCAGTATTGTACAACGTGACCCATACGGACTAGTACGTGCTACTGGTATTAAAGCTAGTTTAACAGGAACATCAGTCGTTAAGGGCAACTGGATAATTGATCCAGCTGGCGGCACATTCCAAGCAACTGCTTTGTTAGGAGTAGTCGGGGGTGCGTATGCGGCAGCAGATACTACAGCAACAAACGGAACTATCGTTCAGCGAGATGCTATTGGTGGAGTTAATGCTACAATAGTTACTACTCCGTGGTTAAAAGCTGGTCCCTTAACAAGTTCTAGCGGTAAGATTACCGGCGCCTGGGTATTAGATGGTAGCAGTACATTAGAAGCGACGTATGCCGACATCGCAGAACGCTATGCGGCGGACGATGTGTACTATCCAGGTACTGTATTAGTTGTTGGCGGAGAGAAAGAAGTTACAGTTACTCGCACTCGTGCTAATACTAAAGTAGCAGGTATTGTTAGTACAAATCCTGCATTTAAATTAAACGGTTCTGCCGGCGAGGATGATACACATCCATACATTGCTCTTAAAGGTCGTGTACCATGTAAGGTATTTGGTATAGTCAAGAAGGGCGATAGACTAGTAAGTTCAACTCATGCAGGATGTGCTGAAGCATTTACGCCCGGAGACGATCCTGGCGCAGTATTAGGCATCGCACTTGCTGATAATTTTGTGCTTGATCAAGCAACTCTAATAGAAGTTTTAGTCAAATAAAAAGCCCCGGAAGGGGCTTTTTACATTGGAAGATAAAAAAACTACTCTGCTGTAACTTTCTCTTTCTTCTTTGGAGGATCGATGTCATCGGCAGCCTTACGTAGTTTGGCAGCTTCTTTATATAAAGCATCTGCACGTGAACGCATTTCTGCTGGGGTCATCTCTGTTGTTGAAATTTCTTTCTTTTCTTCAACAGTTATATCAGCCGGAGTACCGTCAACAGTACCAGCCAAATCATCTAGAGTAACTCCTTTCTGATCGGCAATCAATTGATTCAGTTCATCTAACGGTACATCTGTTTTGTTATCTGGTGTAACGATAACTAAATTTGTAGGTACCTTTTTCAACTGCCCGTTGGTATGTAAGTGTGCCAACATGTTATTGCCATCTGGGAATTTTCTAACTGCTAATAAATCAGAAATCTCATTTGATTGCTGACCGCTGTCACTCTCGACGACACTCATCAGAGCGTCATGGTATGAATCTCCTAATCCATTAGTACCAATGACAAGGGCACTTAAAGGATCTCCGGGCAATGTGCGATACGCAATGATCACTCTTGCTCCGTTATTTTTCATTTTACCAACGTGCTTCATTGTAGGCTCCTATTAGGCTGCAGGTGCGTCTTGTTTCACGCCGTCTGCTACACCTTCAGAAGGTGGAAGTTGTTGTGGATAAACTGCTTCCAAGAATGAATTCAACTTGTTAAAACATGCACCAACTGCGGCCATTTCTGCGGCACGGAATGCACCACGTTGAGCGGCTACGTCGATTACAGCACGTAGATTAGTTAAATCTGCGATTGTTAATTCTGGATTGCCTGCAGGCTGTTGTGGTGCTTGTTGAGCTGATGCATCACCGCCTACTGGTGCACCGGCTTGTGCTCCAGTTCCTTGATCTAATTCTGCCATTTTTTATCTCCTAAAAATTATTTGTGTAAGTATGGACATGCCAGACTAAACATAGTTAGCTCTGCAGAATCTTCGAACCCTATTTCGTGAGTTTCGAACATCTTGTTATCATCGCTAATTTTGAGCGTCCTTTTAATAGCATAACGGCTATTTAGATTATTATAAACCCAGTTATTAATATCATCTAAATTGTCCTTTATAGACATTTTAGTAAAGTGTTCTGGCATATAGTTTAACCTACGCAAGCCCAGAACGTTTAACGGATTTATAGTACCTTTTGCTAGTGCCATAAACTACCACTATTATTTATAGTAGGCATATGAGCCGAATGGGGGAATTATGGTTTCGTTTCCGTGGATGATAAACAGGCTTTCGCAGTACTGTTCATCACCCCAGCTACCACAAGGATAACCGTCTGTAAACATGATAAATTTCTTAGGCTCGATACCCTCTTCTTTCATAAACTCAAAGTTAGCATCGAAATCGGTACCGCCACCACCTTTAACTTCGTAATCTGTGATATCGTCCATATTATCGCCGGTAAATTTAGCGTAATTATACACAGCAGTATCAAAGCACCATAAGTCCATTTTAAAGTCTTTATATTCTTCCATGATACCTTTGACTTCGCTTAGGAAGTCTTTGGCCTGAACATCGCTAATACTACCACTCATATCGATTGCGATACTTACGTCGATAGTTTCTTCATTCATTAGCGCAGGTAGTACAGCACCGCTATGCTGGCTTCTACGATTTGGACGACTGAAGCTGAAGTTAGATTTGATAATACTTTGGATCTGTTGGCGCAATAGACTGCGCCAATCCATCTTAGGTTCTGTAAAGTCTTTGATTAGACGTGCAACACCTGCTGGAATCTTACCAGCACCTGCGGCTTGTGCGGCACTAACCATAGCTTCTTTGATCTCATCACGGATTTTCTTAAGGTCTTCTTTAGAATAACGTGGACGTCCATTTCCATCTTTGCCATCTTTATCTCCGTTGCCACCACCTTCGCCCTCTTCTTCATCGAGGTGCTCGTCCAGTAATTCGCCTAACTGGCTGATATCAATCTTTTCTGCTTTTTCATAGATGTCTGCGTAAATCTCTTCGTAGCTTTTGCCACGATATTTGTTATCTTGGAAAATCTTAATCCATTCTGGAACTTCACCGATGCGTTCATCTTTGAGGATTTGGTTAACGGCATAGTCGGCGGCGATATTTGATAGCTGAGGATTACGACCATTGCGACGTCCCATATGATCAAATACATTATGTAGTACTTCGTGAGCGAATCCAAACTCACACTGTTTTGGAGTCATTTTATCTACGAAGCCTACGTTATAATAAAACTTGCGACCATCTGTAGCAAGTGTCGGGCACCAATCGCTGGCATCGATCAATTCTAAACGTGTAGCCATATTACCAAAAAATGGATGGCGCAATAATAATCCAACACGTGCTGTGATTAGTTTTTCTACAACCTTGGCTTTTTCTTGCGGAGAAAATTCTTTAACTTTAGCGACTTTAGCTGTACGCTCTTGTTTCATTACTGACATTTACGGGCTCCATTTCCTAACTGTATGTATATATTATATACTCTTTTTACCACTTTGTCAACTCCAAACTAAGCAAAATTGACTTAATTGCTTCTCACTGGCAAAATAAATCCTTTTGGCATTTTCGTGAGTATGCCAGGCCCATTGACAAACATCGAACTGCTTACTGCCCAAATCCAATGCCATGTTTCTTTCCATTCCGGGTCCAAAGGTTTCCCAGCACCAATTCCGCCATTTTAAAAATTCCAATTTATCGTTTAACTGGCTTTGCCAAATTGGAGAGATATAATGGGTAAACTGATTATATCCTGTATGCCTACGATCCAATTTTTGCAGGTTAAACTTTTTCATCTGAAATTAATAATTTTCTTTAACGATATAATATTGAGGCTTTGGATATTTCTCTAAAATTTCTTGTTCTTTAATAAATGCGTTCATAACTGGAGCAGTAAAGAACATTTTATGTAATACAGGTTTGTGTGTTGATGAATCTACTACGCTAAGATACCAAGATTTTACAGCCATTTTATTTTCCTTTTTAATAATGAAAAAGGGCCCTAAGGCCCTTGTTTTAATTTTCCATTGCTGTGATGATGTACTTACCATACTGCTCGTGGAAGCGATCAAAGTTTTTCAATTTGCTTGCATCGAACGGTAACTGATAGTTAGTAAGAGCAACTTTAGAACCCATAACAACCAACTCAGTTGGGAAGTTATCCATCATAAAGCCAAAGAAGTTATCTGCCATTGAGTTCCAGTCTTTGTTCTTAGCTTCGTGAGCAGTCTGGAGCTCATAGCATAAACTAATTACCAAAGAATACATCGCTGAAATCTCTTTGATTTCAATTTTCTTTACTTCGCCTTTTAAGATTGATTCTGGTTTAGGCATTTGCTTGGCGACTTTACGGTGAGCCATGAACTTGACAGCAAGTCCATCACCTACCGCGCCTGCCACGAGGTCAGTGAGCGTAGATTCAGGCAAGTCATCGTCGCCAAGCAAATCCGATACGAAGCTCCAAGAACGTGGAGTAGCAAAACTACGACTCGCTGAACGTGGATCAAAATCATATAAGTCTTGTTTTGCAAAGCTGATATAACCAACTACTTGTTCGTGGATTTTGTTTTTAGTAGCCCACTCTTGCCAGTCGTCAAAATTGTGTTTCAATTCTAAGTGTAAGAAGCGGTTTGCCAACGGAGCAGGCATACGATATGTAACACCCTTGTCAGTTTC
>Ga0007805_1000562_pt1 | contig 12843 bp, 17 predicted proteins | sample CryBogCBE24Aug09_FD_71231 | JGI IMG/M metagenome (GOLD analysis project Ga0007805, IMG submission 71231) | Freshwater microbial communities from Crystal Bog, Wisconsin, USA - CBE24Aug09 | ecosystem: Environmental > Aquatic > Freshwater > Lake | place: Crystal Bog, Wisconsin, USA | collected... | reverse complement strand
GCAGGATCGAAATCATCATATCCTAAAAGATAAGTCTTGTTTTCGCCAAGAATTTTATATGCAATAGAAATAATAGGCTGGAATGGATCATGTGGTTTAGCAAACCCTCCAGTTTCTGGATCTGAATTTACTTCGATATCCACAATCCCTATTCTGATCTTTTTAATATCCCAGTTGATAGTATCTGGAAAAAGATCAGATATAAGACAATACTCAAATTTAGTATTTCCGTAGATTTTGAAATTCTCTACAGACTCATACTTCTTCACATATTCTCTAGTCTTTTTAATAGAACCCGGTTTAATCTTCTTCAGAGGTTCGTTGTACAGAGTTTTGTATTTCGTTTCTTCATTTGTTGGAATGAAAATAGAGGGAGAATACGGAATTTTAGAACTAATCTTCTTTCCGTTTCTCCATCCACGATACAAAATGTTGTCGCCATAAACTTTGGCGCTCAGATAAAAATCATCACTCATTTGTATCTCCGCAAAGACTTAAACAATAAGTCCCTGCGAAGGAGTAACGATACCTGAATTCATAGACCTATACTGGGTAATAAATTCATCAACAGCTTCTGTTACGAATACAACATGACGCTTTGAAATTTCCATAGAAAAATCTTTCTTATCCTTACCATATACTGGGAAAGGAACAAACCCAAAGGTTGGTTGCCCAGTAGTCTGCGAAGGAACCATACCTAATTGCACTGGGTTATTGAAAGTATATGAATCGGTATTTTCAACCAGATCACAAATAATATCTTCGCCAGTAACTAATCTAACACACTTAATATTCGCACTCATAATAGCCTCATGCTTGTCTAATCAAAAATTCATGTTTAACGTTTTCGGGAGAGAAATACTCCGCTAACATATCTAAAACAATCTGCTTATCGAAATTTTTACAAGAAAAAACGTCGAAATACAAATCACCATTATGGTCCATAAAATGTCCCATAATATTTGAAGTTTGGATGAATTGTAAAACAGTCCAACCAGTTAATTCACCTTCACCAAAATGGATCACTTGCGGTTCACCATAAGGAACCATATCAATACGGTTAACAAGTTCTTTTACGAAATCGGCAATATAGATTGGATCTTTAGATTTTACTAGATCACAACCTTTTACATCAAGAATTAAATGATACCCCCAACTACTTTCTGTCATAGCATTCTCCCGAATTAACAACGTGAAAGTATTATTTATTATCCGATCTTGAAAACCTTTATTCCACACTTTTCAAGGAATTCTATTCCTTCTCTACTTCTATATTCATTGGCATAATAAAACTCTTTAATCTTTGCGCCGTATATTAATTTAGCGCAACTCATACAACAAGAATGAGTACAGAATAAAGTTGAACCTTCAGCCGATTCATTAGAAGCCGCAATCTTCATTAACAATGCTTCTTCTGCGTGAGTAACGCAAGGTTTAGTTTTTAAAGAGTATTCACCAGAATCAATATAAATCCTATCTTCACAAACATTATCCCACCCTCTAGGAGTACCATTCCAAGAAAATGAAACTATGTTATCATTCTTTACCAGGATTGCGCCTACTTTCAATTTTTCTGCATACGATAGTTGAGAAGTTCTTCTAGCAACATCCATATAAAAATCAATTAGTTTAGGTTTCATTTCAATCTCTACAAATTTCAAGATTATCTTTCTTCATAAAGAAGGTTTCAATATCGTTTTTATTTTTCTTAACGCCGATGAACATCTGTCCATCGATTTCTTTTGAAGGAAATGAAGGACTAGAATAATAGTAATCGTTATTGAAAATACTTTTTACTTTAACAATCTTTTCGGATTTTTTGTTCATATTATTTACTCCAAAAATATAGTATATATTATTTGCGAGCAAAAATAAAGGGGAAATTAATCCCCTTTTTAAATAAGAGTTAATTTACTTGCAACTCTTAAACCAAGCCCATCCCGATGGGTTATTTTCTAGAACCAATTGAATACTTATGCGATATTTCCCAATTTTCTTTATCCTTATATGATAGGATTTTGATTTGGTTCATATCAACAGTATTTTCTTCTACAGGAGGTTTATCAGTAATCTTTAACAATTCCCAATCTTCTAAAAGTAAAGCAATTGTATTTCGTCTTGCTAAATCATTATCCGAAATGTCTGAATGTTTTCCATCCAAAGAAAATAATTCTTTGAAATGCATTATTGCATATTCCCCTCTTTTATGAAGAATATAACAACTAGGGTAAAGAATCTTATCCTTTTTAGAAGAAATCCCAATTCTAGTTAAAGTTTCTTTTATTTTTAGAAATGCATCATCATCTTCTAATAAGACGCGAATTCCATATCCTTTAAAAACATCATCTGTCATAACTATAAAACTCCAAAATAATTGTTACATTACAACTATTTAGTAGTTTTAGAATTTCCACCTTTATCTAGTCTTTTTTCAAGAATTTTAACTTGTTCTTGTGTTAAAACTGATAAAATGGTTTTTGCTTTTTCAGAAGAACAATTATAGTATTCCATAATTGTATTCAATTCTCCTGAATTTTCATTCTTTAACCACTTTTGATAGGGTCTTTTATATCCCCTAACCGAATGAAACAAATAATCATATTGTAATTTTTTGTCTAAATGTCCGTTTAAATTCATCATGTTTGCGTGATACAAACAATCCATATGTTGCGATAACGCCTTATTTATAATGAAGGGGACATAATCTTTTTCTGTTTCGTTTGTAAGGACATAATTCTTCTTTTGTAAAATCGAAGGAATTATTTCCTTAAATAAATCCAAACTCACAGAAATTCTCCTTCTAACATCACTTCAGTAAGAAACGAAAGTAATTGAATCTCAGGATCAATAACAAAACTCGTCTGGTATTGATACCTTGCCATAATCAAAATAATATTAGGGATTGATGATGGCTTAACAAAATCATATAATGCGTCATAAATCTTTCTATAGATGGTATTTGGGTCTGTATCTATATTAGATACTACCCAAGCCCTGGTCTTTGTGTAATCTTTATCCTTTAAGTATTTGATCAAATCTCTTAATTGTATATCGCCTACTTGCGAAAGGATACCTGAATCGATTTTACCATTAATAGAATATTTTTGTAATTCAACAAGAGTTTTCCTATAATCAGGAAAGAACTTATTTATCAATACTGCAAGAACTTCCTTATCATATTCAATATTTTCTTTTTCAAGAATCGTACAAATACGCTTAAAAAACTTAGTGATAAGCGGTAACTTTTCATTTTTAGAAATTGTAAATTCTACTTCAGTAAATCTAGAAAGAATAGGAGCAGGAATTCTGTTCCTATGATTACTGGTCATAATAAAAGTACAATTCATATGAAATGCTTCTGTACCAGCTTTTAATGCATCGAAAGCATTAGGAGATAATCTATCTGCTTCATCAATGATAATTACCTTCTTTCCTCCTGACAATGACATAGATGATGCATAATTCGTAATTTTATTACGGAATATATCAATACCGTTTTCGGAACTACCGTTAATGAATAAATAATCACAACCTATCTCTTTACACATCGCAAGAGCAGAAGTGGTTTTTCCACTACCGTGTTGACCAGCCAACAATAAATTAGGTATGTTACTATTATCAACATAAGTTTTGAAAAGATTTTTTGTACTTTCAGGAAGAATACACTCTTCTACCGATTTTGGTCGATACTTCTCTTCCCACGCAAATTCACTAATATCAATCATAATATAATCTCACATTATATAAATATATTAATAGTATATATCTATTATTAAAAAAAATAAATATACCATCCGCGATATAGCAAGTATCCGATGGTTTTAATCGCTATAAAGGAGCAATCAACATGAATATTTATTCAAGAAAGAAACCGCCAGAAGGGTTCTACGTTTATTTTTATCTACGTTCAAAAGATTCTAAAACAGCCAAAAAAGGAACTCCATATTATGTTGGTAAAGGGAGTAACGATAGAGCTTGGGAAAGCCACGGAAAAACACCAATACCTAAAAGTAAATCTGACATATTAATAGTAGAATCGGAATTATCGGAAATTTATGCATTTATTTTAGAACGATATTTTATAAAATGGTTTGGTAGAAAAAATATCAACACAGGAATATTACTTAATAAAACTGATGGAGGGGAAGGAGTATGCGGGATAATGCAATCATACGAAACTATACAAAAAAGAATAAAAGCAAATACCGGCAAAACCCGTTCAAACCAATCAAAATTAAATATGAGCAATAGTAGAAAAGGAATACCCTCATCAGTAAAAAAAGGTGATTCTAGAAAGCAATCAACTAAAGAAAAAATATCAAATAAATGCGTAGAAAGAGTTAAAAATAAATCCCATAATTTAATAAAACAGGAAGACGGAAGTTCTGTTGCTTCTAATTTATCCAAAAAAGGAAAACACAATTGGCAAAAAACAAAAAATCTAGTTAAATGTTACGATAAATATGGGAATTATTATTTAATAACCAAGGATACATATAGATCTCAATCAGGAGATATGGAATCTTGGGAATATGTATCCGTGGCCAGTAATGAAGGAAACCGCAGAAAACTTATTAAGTAACTATTCGTTTATACTTTCGTATAACATTTCAAACTCTTGATTTTCGTGAGAAGTTTCTTCGTAATTCCTTTTATGGTATGTACGGGCAAGCTTATTAATCAACTTCTTTGGGATTTTTAATTCTTCATGAAGCGAAGAAACAATGTCTTTAACAACTTCTTTCTGCGATTCTTGCATAGTAAACACATCAGATAGTTCTTTAAGACCGCCCTTTAAAGTCTTCAATTGCTCTTCGTCAAAATTACCAAAAGTAGATGCAACAGTTTTAGTAGTCATAATATATCCTTAATTGTAAACAGAAGCAGTTTCAATACTGACGTAATAAATCAATTCATTATTGTTATCTGTGAATTTAGCAAGACCCTTTGAACAAATTTCAACAACATATTCGCTTGGAATAATCTTTAAATTTTCAGTCTTAAAAATCAGCGTATATGAAAGTCCTTCTGGGTCAATAGTATCAAGCGTTAAAGTATTGGTATGTGCAGAATCATCTAATAAATCAAAAGTTTTTAAGGTTACTTTAGAGCCATCGCTTTCGATAGCAAAATTTGGAGAACCAAGTACACTAGCAGTTCGTATTAACCAAGTAAAGTCTTTTGCAGTAAGATTAAAAGTAACATCAACAAATGGAAGAGTTGGTCTCTTATCAGGTGCAGCAACAATAGTATTCGGACTAGCAGTCCTGTACTTAACTTTACTACGTCCATCCATACCAACAATCAATACGTGATCATCATCAAATTCAAGCTCAGCACCGTCTTTAAACAAACTCAGAAGACTTAGAAAATTATTCAAATCATATATACAAAAATCCTTTGGAATAGTTTCTTCAATTTTAGCATCTACTATAATATTCCTATTATGCGCTACTGTTGCAATAGCATTTCCTTCTTTAAGAGCAATACTAGGATTAATAGTAGAGAAATTTTTCAGTATTTGTAAAGTTCTTTCGGATATTTTCATATTTCACCTTTTTCATTAAGTAATATTATATTATATAACAATTGTTATATTAGTCAATCGAGTTTTCATCGAAAATCTCGTCATCCAACATCATAGTTTCCCATGCTTTTTCAAACTCTTGTTGAAATTCTTCTTCAAGTTTTTCTTCTTCCCTCATTTCTTGCCATCGCTCCAATGAAACGATGGCTTCTTTGATATCTTTTTGTACATCCTTTACTCCACGCTTTCCGCCAACCAATAGTTTCTTTATAGCGTGTTGTATACAAGGATCAGTTACTTCAAATAACTGGAGAACACGATATACATCAATGTATTCTCCAGGTACTTTTTTATAGTAATGAGAAAATTTCTCTTTAACCATTAGAGTTCGCCAATATGAGTGGCAACATGGGGTAGAGAACCTTGGAACAAATAAGAACCCATATGTCCAAGATTAATCCAAGGAGCAAGCCAAGTCTTAATACCAATCTTTCTACACTGTTGAGTGAAGAAATAATCTTCAGATAGATAACGCTTAGAATCTGGATCAATTACGCAGTCAAAGAAAGCGCAGATTTCTCTGGAACCGTCAAAATGCGCTTGACCAACGTGATCTGGCTTATACATCTTTTCAGGATATGCTGCTTGATACTTTTCTAGCACGTCACGTCTAATCAGCATAAAACCAGTACCAAGATCCATGATTTCAAGAGGTTCTTGAATACTGAACTTTGTTGTACCGCCAACTGGATTGAATACAATTGAACCAGTCAACTTTTCATATTCGGAAGGGGGTAGTTCTGGATTCTTCTTGATTGCCTTATTAAGCTGATTCCAATCAAGACTCTTCTTCGGATAAGGGCCACCAACAATTTCCTTGTCTAGCGCAAGCATAGCGATAATGTCTTGTGGATTGAATACGATATCCGCATCAATAAACATTAAGTGCGTGCAATCGCTACGATTAAGGAATTCGTCTGTGATATAATTTCTCGCTCTTTGAATAAGACTTTCATTCATTAGGAAACTAAACTTAACCTCAACGCCATATTGCGCCATTAGAGAGTTAAGATCAATCAACGACTTTGCCGTTAGAGTGGTCATCATACCACCATAAGTAGGCATACCAATAAACAACTTCTTCTGGGCTAGTTCTTCTCTAGAAATTTGAATTTGCATTTTATATTTTCACCTCATTATACTTTATAAATTTCTTCATCAGTTCTTTGATACCATTTTCCTCCAACAACAGCAAAATCTCTTGTTGTATCTACGTATTCGAAAACGGTAGTCTTATTATATATATCATGATGACTAATCATGAATCCCGTAGACCATTTTTGCGCATCGCAATAATTTGCCCTTCTGATATGTCCAGCGCCTAATTGATGCCATTCATACGATCCAAAAGCTAAATTATGTAGGGAATCGCTTTTATGTTTATGGTGATGCCCATTCATACCTGGTATACCATAATGTTTACCTTCTGGATAATGGTGGAACATTACTGAATCAAATTTAACTAGGTAATTTTTACCAAGTTCTTTTTTAAAATCAGATTCATTAAATACGCCTAAATCTTCTCTTGAAATATAGTTAATCTCAAATTCATCAAGACCTAATAATTTAGAGATAGTAAATCCATGTAGATCAGATAATAGTACCATCATATTAGGACTAGCTTCTGATAAATGCTTTAGTAAACGCATTTCGTGGTTTGCAGAAATCCAATTAAATTCTGCGTCAGGAACAATTTCCCTAATATCTCGTAAAAAATCATGCACGGAATTGATACGTTCAATTACATTAAAACTTCTGGGATCGTTGAAATATTTACTAAATTCAGGAAGATCAAAATGGTCTCCTCCAAATACAATAACTTCTGGTTGAATACGCTTTAATGTATCCAAATAAACTCGTTTAGTAAACGGATCAAAACTAATATCGTGCGTATCAGATATAGTAACAATTGTTTGGAATCTTTTTGAATCTGGGCGCAAATACTTTCCTTCGTATTCGGCTTTTTCTTTATTAAATTCTCTAGCGGTATCTTTAGAAGCGTGTTTAGCTACTTGCCCAAGAAGCTTAGTTTGATCTCTGGTTCTATCAAGTCCAGAATATTTTTTAAATTCTGAAAAAGTGCCAAAATATTTAGACCACCAGTATTCAGAACAATCTGAATTGTTTCTAAAAAAATTCCTAGTTATCACAGCATCAGGGAATTGATCCGCTAAATCCCTGATTGCGTTTATACAATCATCTTTAGTCCACATATATTTAATCCGTGTTATTTAAATTTTTTCACCAGTTTCAAATCCTCTAAAACGCATGAAAACTGGAAATCTTAGAGAATATGTTCCATTTTGATTCTGTGTTATTGCGTCTGCTTTTATCTCAACAATACGACCAACAACGGATAAATCCCAATACTCTTCTCTTTGCCTATCAGAGAATCCAGATCCAACGTTTACTAAAATTTCTTTATCGCCTTCAAATCCTCTACAAATAAAGGCACCAAGCATTCCGACATACTTATCTTCGCCTTCTTGTAACTCTACAATCTCAAGATCAACTGTTATAAAAGGTTTTAACTTTAACCAAGAATTTGACCTTTTGTTTTCATAAGGCGCATTAGGGTCTTTTATCATTATACCCTCATACCCTCCTTCAATTGCTAATCTATTTATTTCCTTATACCTATTTAAGCCTATATCAGTATCTAAGTCAACCATTTCTTGATCTAATATTTGAACATTATGTAAATATTCTTTATTAACTGCATACCATATTTGCAATATTTGGCTTCTTTCCGATTGAGGTATATTACAAATACCTTTTGAAAAATGTTCTAATGGAATAATATCAAACACATGAAGAACGGAATCATTTGTTTGAACGTTTTCTTTTCTACGAATTTGTTTCATCAAATCCTGGAAAGATTCGCTCATTACTTCGCCATCCAATACAATTGGATCATCTAATCCCGTTTTACTTAATTGGTCTCGTATAACATCGAAATTTAAAAGTTCTTTACCATTACGAGAAAATTGATCAACCCTACCGTCTGGATATACAATAGAAATAACTCTGGCGCCATCTAACTTACATTCTATAATTTTTTCACCAATCAATTTGTTTTGATGATCTGCTGAATTATTAGCAAGCTGACAAGAAAATACGGGGACAGAAAATTCAGGTCGATTAACTTTCTTAGCGCATTTGTTTATTGTTTTAACATCAACGCCGCACCTCAAATCCTTTAATAGAATTCTAAGATACCAATTTTCCCACATATGAGGAGTTGAATTCATAACTAAAAAATCAAGAAGATTCTTTGCATCGTTTCCGGTAGATTTTCTTTCAATCAAATCTTTAATTGCAACGTAAAAAGAGTCACAATCCAAACAATCTAAAGAATTATTTACTGCAGTTTTCGGTACAGTTTTTCCACTAACTCCAAAGGTAATAAGATTATCACAAGCTAACCGTATTCCTTCGAAAAATACAGTATTATTAGCTTCCATCTCCCTAATGATAACAGACTCTTTAAAGAGTCTGCTATTATCGGATTCCAATTCAACAATTATATCAGCTGGATTGCGCATCGATTATTTTCCTGTATGACATCATTCTTTTTGCGTATTTTGCAGTATTCTTTTCGCGTCTTTTTAACGCAGTCTTTAACGCAAGAGGTTTAGCTACTTTATTAAAAGTAGTTCCATTAAGGTGATCAATTTCATGCTGAGCGATTCTAGCAGTCAATCCGTTGTATTCAGCTTGCCTAAGATCCCCATTTTCGTCTTGGTACGTAACGATGATTGATTCCGGTCTTGTAATAGAAAGAGTTAGGAAAGGAAAACTTAAACACCCTTCTTCCATATGAAGAGTAGCATCAGACTTATATGTAATAGTCGGGTTGAAAAGTACCTTATAATTTCCTTCTGCTCCCATAACAAATACTTTGTATCGTAAACCGCATTGCGGAGCAGCAAGACCAAACCCCTTTGTCGTTTCCAAGGTTTTCACTAAACGACCGCTCAATTCAGTAACATCAACATCAGAATTAAAATCGAATTCTGGCATCACTTCCGAAAGAATTGGATCAGTTTCATATACCAATTCATATGGTTTAAATTTGACGCTAATTGATTCGGACGAACCAGTATCAATAGTAATCATATCACTCATAATGTAACCTCTGTTAATCTTGTAAAATTCTTTTTCTTTTCAAACTTCAAAACTCTATCAAACCTTTCTTCTTTACCTTCATTATGTCCTATAATAAAAATTCTCATATCATCATCAAATCCAGAAATTAAATCTAAAAACAATTCAACACTGTCTTTATCAAGACTTCCTCCCAAGATTTCATCCATCAATAAAAGATTAGTGTTTACTGAATTTTTCATTTTTGCAACTTGTCTAAATGCAAATAGAATGGATAAATCAATTTTGGTCTTCTCGCCTTCTGAGAAGTTCATGTACGTAAATTCATCTCTATGTCTACTTTTTATCACTTCTTCAAAATTTTCATTAATATTAAAGTTAACAAAAAAATTCAGTTTAGAAAGATAGAGATTAATCAATTTATTTAAAACAGGAAGATATTGTTTTATGATTCTTGTCTTAATTCCACCATCCTTTAACAAAGAAGCTGAGTATTCATAATAGGATTTATCTTCAGATACGCTTTTCAGATTGGCGTCAAACTCTTTATAATCTTTCAACAGTTTCTTTAATTCAACATCATCAACCTCAACGTTTTTATTTTTAAGGTCTTCGATAAATTTATTCTCTTTTATGATCGTCTTTTGAATTTCTCTGATAGAAGCATTAATTCTAATGATTTCAGTTTGATGATCTATGATATTTTTACTAATAGTCTTAATCTCGTCTAATCGTACTTTTAGTTTATTATATTCATCTTCAAGTTTATCCAGACCAACCTTCAATTCAGATTCTTTCTTCTTTATTGAAGATAATTTATCCGTTTTAAACTGTTCATCGATTGTTTGTTTACACGTAGGGCACGCATCATTATTTTCATAGAAAGAGTTTTCAGTCTTTATCTTTTTGAGATTATCCTCAATCTTACTTTCTATTGATACCAAATTCTTTTGTTTCTTTTCAGCAGATTCTTTATCTGCTATTTTACCATTAAGAACTTCTACGTGTTTTTCTATAAGAACAATATCATTTGTGAATTTTTCAACCTGTTCTTCGCTGGTTTTTATCTCAGCAAGTTTAAATGATATCAATTCATCGTTATTTCTTTTCTGATTATTGATATTCTCTTTTTGTAATTTTATCTTTTCTTTGGTCAATTCAAATTTATAACTAAGGTCTTTTTCTTCTTCTTTTAATTTAGAAAGTTTATCCTTTACCAAAAGATTCATTGATGAGAAAATTTGAATATCAAGAAGGTCTTCAACAATTGATCTTCTATCCGCAGCAGACATTTGCATGAATGGATTGTATCTTGCCGACCCAAGAACGACTACGTTGATAAAAGATTTATGATTCATTCGCAGGATATTTTTCTCAAGATATTCTTGATAATCCCTAGCACTTGCGTCTTGATTTATTAAAGCATCATCACAATAAATTTCGAAGACGTTAGGCTTTAATCCTCTAATGATCTTATAAGATTTTGATCCAATATTAAACTCAATTTCAACAACAAGATTAGACTTGTTAATAGAATTGATGATGTTTGGTTTGTTCGTCTTTCTGAATGGTTTTCCATATAACGCAAATACTATCGAATCAACGATACAAGAAGTTTTACTGCTTCCGTTTGCGCCAACAACAAGATTCCTTTTATATGAATTCAAATCAATCTCAATGAAATTATTACCCACTGAGAAGAAATTTTTCATTCTTACTTTTTTAAAAACGATCAACATTACTGAATTGCCACTGCTTCACTGTATAGTTCACTAAGAATTTTTTTGACTCTATTTGAATCATAATCTTTGTTCGGAGAAATATCAACGAATTTATATATCGTAGTTAAGGTATCTTCGCTTTCATCAATATCAAGCATCTCTTCCGTGAAGACATCTTGCGTATCTTCAATGATGTTTAAATCAAAAGGTTCTTCTTTTTCCAAACTTTCAACGAACTTATCAAACAGATAAACGTTTTCTTTATTTTTTACAACTAATTTAACATAGGTGTTTGTCAATTCCAATTTATGTAGATTGGATAGTGTTTCATTTACACAATCTTGGTCAGTATCATCGTAAAAAATCTTGTTATACATTCTATAAGGATTCTTAACAAAATCTAACTTCTGAGTTTCTAGATCAAATACATGAAACCCTTTAGGATCGCCGTGATCAGACCAGGTCATTTCATATGGTGTACCAACGTAATGAATATTACGTTTGGTTGACCTATGATGATAATGTCCACTAAAGGCGTACTCAAACCTATCAAATAAGGAACTATCCATACCTCCATGACCAACTATCCCCTTGTACATAGCAAAACCAGAAATTTCAAAATGTCCAAAACAAATATTTGATCTACTGGTTCTTAATTCATTTAAACAGGCTTCTTCATTTTCTCGACAGATCCAAGGAATAAAACATATATTTTTTTCATGAATTTCAATAGTAGAAGGCGTATCAATTATGTTTATATTGGGATAATCATTCAATAACAAAGAAGGAGAATTTACTCTTAACGTATCTTTATATGCTATATCATGATTTCCAAGAAGGACATGTAAAGTTATTCCTTCGTCTTGAAGCCTATCAAAAAAATAACGTCTAGCCTCATAAAGACCAAAATTGTTTACTCTTTTTCTCTCATCAAAAAGATCGCCAGTCTGAACAATCGTAGTAATAGCATTTTCCTTCAAATAAGGAAGGAGAACATTTTCGTAAAACTTTTCAAAATAATCGCTAAAAAGTTTAGATCCAGATCGTATAGCGAAATGCGTATCACCAAGTATTACTATCTTACTCATCAAAAAAATTCTCTAGTCCTTTTGGGGTTTCTTTTTGCGGTTGTTCTTTCTTTACAATATTTTTTTCTTCATATGCAGAAATGAATTCATACATATTATCATATATCTGTATCTGTGCTCTTGTAGCATCATCTAAATCCTCAAGCTCATCTTCACCTAAAACGCCAAAACTTTCAGTAGCCTTATATTTGATGTATTGTTGTTTCTTTTCTTTGGCAATTCTACGAACAAATGCGTACCAACAGATTTTAGTGAAATACGCAAAAGGTTTGTTTGATTTATCTGGATCGAAGTTTTCGAAATACATGATACAATTTTCTATTGCATCGGAGACCATTTC
>Ga0007805_1000544_pt1 | contig 12995 bp, 9 predicted proteins | sample CryBogCBE24Aug09_FD_71231 | JGI IMG/M metagenome (GOLD analysis project Ga0007805, IMG submission 71231) | Freshwater microbial communities from Crystal Bog, Wisconsin, USA - CBE24Aug09 | ecosystem: Environmental > Aquatic > Freshwater > Lake | place: Crystal Bog, Wisconsin, USA | collected... | reverse complement strand
ATGTATTTCAACGCCCTTGAAAAAGGTATTAATCAAATGCCGAAAACTGATTATCAAATAAGAAAAGACATAGAAAAAGAAGCCAATCAATTTGGATGGCTAAAACTTTACGAAAAACTTAAATCTGTTGATAAAGAAACAGCAGAAAAACTAAATCCTAACGATGCTCAGCGCATCAGTCGCGCTTTAGAAGTTTTTTATTCTTCTGGAAAACCTTTATCGTATTTCCACACATCAAAAAACAAAAATGAATTTCCTTTTGCTGTTTGTAAGTTAGGATTAATGCCCAGTAATAGAAAAATTCTTCATCAGCGCATTGAATTTAGAGTTAATGAGATGATAGAGGCTGGATTATTCAAAGAAGTGGAGCTTTTGCGTAAAAAATATCCTAAGCTTCAGAATCACATGCCATCCATGAGATCAGTTGGCTATCGTCAAGTCCTTGAGTACTTTAATGGTGATTTTAAAGAAAAAGAATGTATCGATAGGATTGTCTTTGCAACTCGGCAACTTGCAAAAAGACAAATGACTTGGATGAGGGGTATGGAAAATCTTCATGTATTCGATTGTGTAAATGATGACTTAAATAAAGAGGTTGTAGCTTTCTTAAATGAAGTTTTGTTATGAAGATAAAATCTTACCTTCCTATACTTTCTTTACTTTTCGGAGCTTTTGTTTGGGGAATTATTTGGTATCCGTATCGATTGATGGCGCAAGCTGGAGTTTCAGGCATTTATTCAAGCTTTTACGTATTTATACTAACGCTTGCTATCGCACTTCCTTATTTTTTTATAGCCAAAAAAAAGATTTCTATATGGTCAAAAGATTTCTGGATTCTTTCTTTTGTTGCTGGCTATACCAATATTAGTTATGTATTGGCCGTCATTGATGGTGAGGTTGTTCGAGTTATGCTTCTATTTTACCTCTCCCCAGTTTGGACTATTTTTTTATCTCATTTTATGCTCAATGAAAATACGCAAAAAAGACATTATGTCGCTGCATTTATTTCGCTTTTTGGTGCATTCGTTATGTTATGGCAGCCAAATTATTTTATTCATTTAGATTCAAAGAGTGATTGGCTGGCATTAAGCTCAGGCGTAGGTTTTGCAATGACTAATGTTATGACACGAAAACATCAGCATATGACAATCAATCAGAAGGCTTTAGCAATTTGGATAGGCGTCATTATGGTAGCCATAATATGCATTATGTTTGATAAAGATACTATGCCGTCATTAGATTTTTTTAAACCTCTGGATGTCTTGATTGCGATAGTGATTGCATTATGTTTATTTTTTTCAACCTTGCTTGTTCAATTTGGAGTTACACAAATTAAAGCGGTTGAAGCTTCTAGTTTTTTTCTTTTTGAAATTGTAGTTGCTGCAATTTCATCATACCTACTTGTAGGTGAAACTATTGCAATTAAAGAATGGCTTGGCGGCATCATGATTATTGTTGGTGTTATTCTTGCTGCACAAAATTAAATTAGATTTTGATAAACACTCTCTAATGTTTTCACGAATAATTGTGGTTGGAATATGGGCGAAGTTTTTTTAGCTTCATTCAATCTACAAATAACATCTTGTCGGTATTTAAAGTCTTCGGTGAGTCGACTAGCGCAATGAATATAATTTTCGATATCTTCAGTAATGAGCTCATCCAAATTTAAGCTATGAAGCAAACTTCCCGCCACTCTCGAAGCGAAAGTATCTCCTTTGAGTGTGACTATAGGTAAATTCATAGATAAGGCATCGCTTGCTGATGTATGAGCGTTATATGGCAATGTGTCTAAATAAACATCCGCTAAGGCATGACGAGCTATATGTTCATCGTTAGGTACCCGTGTTGCAAAAATGATTCTTTCTGGGTTAACGCCATGTTTTTCTGCATAATCTCTCAAATTATCAGTTGCCCAGGTATTTGAGTAGGTTAACCAAAGGATGCTCTTGGGATATTTTTCAAGAAGTGTGAGCCAGGCGTTAAATATGAGCTCGGTAATTTTAAAAGATTGGTTAAAAGCGCAATACACAAAAGCATTTTCAGGAATACCATAATCTTTTCTATTTTTTTGTTTTAAGTGAGCGCGATTTTCTATATTGGGCTGATAAGCAAATGGAAGTCTTAGAACGGTTTCTGCATAATATTTTTCATCATTTTTAGGAATAATGAAGTCATCAGCCAAGATGAAATCATAAAGTGGTTTTTCTTGTGTTAAGCCCATCGTGCCTGGATATCCCAGCCAATTAATAGTGATTGTATTTTTAAGCTGCGCTGCAATAAAAGCACGACTATTATTGGTATAGCCTGTGAGATCAATAAAAATATCAATTTCGTCATTATTAATAAGGTTCACAGCTTTTTCATCGTTGAGGCTTGAGATGTCGCGATAGCAATCAAATAAACTAATAAGTGTATTTCGCTCATTGGTATTTTCATGTGGACTTGCGTCATAGGCATAAATATCAAAAATATCCCGATTGTGATATTTGATGACATCACGAATTAAAAAATATAGCGGGTGAAGTTTAAAATCTGACGATAAATACCCGATACGAATTTTATTTTTTTGTCTCCATTTTTCTTTTTTAAAAGCCTGGTCTTTAAAATGATTTTGTGTCCATTGATTTGCACATATTAGTTGATCTTGAGGGGACGACAGGGGGTTTGCAACGAAAGCAAAAGGTGAAATAAGTGCTTCCGTCTTTGTGTTTACAATAGTGCATATTTTTTTGAAATATTTATTAATGTCATGCCAGTTACACATATGCTGTTTTTGATGGGTCAAGTGGACCAAGCTATGAAACAGATCAGGTTTGATTTTCAAGGCATTTTGGTAGGATATTACAGCTTTATCTAAATAGCCCAGTTTGCGTTCTGAGTTGCCAATATTATTCCAAAGATCAGCATCATTCGGATTTAGTTGTATAGCTTTTTCATAGCTCTCGCGAGCTTTAGAAATTTTATTAAGCTTATCTTGTGTGTTTGCTAAATTGTAATAATAAACCCAATTATTTTTTTCATGTTCTAAAACCTCTTCAAAGCATGCCTCTGATAATTGGAATTTTGATTCTAAATAATACTCATTACCAAATGATGTAAGAGAAAAACAGAGTGCATTTTTAATATCTACATTATCTTTGAATTGATATAAGCATCTTCTAAAATAACCTGCAGCTTCTTCGAATTGTTTGTTGGAAGCACAAAGATTTCCTAGTTCTAATTGGATAATATAATTTTCAGGTTCTAATTGAAGCGCCTTCTTTAATGAAAGAATAGCTTTCGAAAGATCTCCATCTCTTTCATATTTTTCTGCTTCTTCAATAAATATTTTTGACATGATATAAATTTATACCTTAAATATCTGGCTCGCGACTTTTTTTAAACTCATTTTTTTGAGTCGATATCTCTCTGGATTTGTGTAATTTAGTGTTTTTTTGTCTTCTTGAGATAAATTGTCATTAATTAAATTTGCGAGAACAGAAGTGCAGTAGGGGGCGAATGTAAAGCCCCTAGAGCCGAACCCACTAGCAATATATAAATTTTTAAGCCAAGGGAGTTGATCGGCACGCGCCAATTCTCTAACACGCATTTTTCTAAATAATTGATTATCAAATACACGACCTACATAAGGCTTTCTGTCTTTTGTAGATGCTCGCCAGGCTACTCTGCCAGCAATTGACTCTTGTGCTTCGCAATAATTATAAAATTTTCTGTGTATCCCTTTTATTGATGCAATATTCTTTTTTGTATCGCTTATTCTCAAATCTTCATTAAAGTCATTCAAGGCATAAGTTGCGCCAAAAACATGTTTATCTTGTATCAGTGGTGCTAAATATCCTTCATCGCAAGTGACAATAGGAGGCATTTGAAATGATGTTGAATTAATCCAATTCACTTGTCCTCTGAATGCATCTGTATGCAAGTGTTGAGTAAGATCAAATTGATTCACAGATGTAGCATTGCAAATTGCGACATGTGAAGAATTAAAAGTTCTTTGATCTTCTGTTTTAAGCGTCCATTCATCAATTGATTTTTCAATTGATTTTATTTTTTGATGAGTAATTATTTTGATATTAGAAAGATTTATTAGCTGTCTACACAAGGCTATAGGATTAACCCACCCACCTTGATGGAATAATAACCCGCTTGAATTACTTTCTATAGAATATTTGTTTAAAATTGATTCGTTAATTAAGCTAAAAAAATCTTCTTTGCCTGTAATTTTTTTTGATAAATTAATGTCTAATTTTTGAGCGTATGCTTTCTCCAAAATTTCAATTGCTCCATCAAATCGATAATCAGCTTCATTCATTCCTAATTGGCTTATCCATTCTGTTGTAAATGTAAAACTCTTCAACATAAAATCATTGTAAGCTTCATCATTCAACATAAATTTTGGATAAATTGCTGCAACCGGATTTCCTGAGCCTCCTTGGGCAATATTATCTTCGCTTTCTAGTAATGTCACATCCCAACCAGAATTAGCTAAAAAATGAGCTAATGAACAACCTGCAATGCCAGCCCCAATGATTAATATATTTTTTTGCATGTTGAGATTTTTCAGTTTATATACGGTATTAAAAAACAATGGCTTGAGATAAGATGTCAGTACTAAGCATTATCCATAAAGTGCTTTATTAATCTAGAAAGCTCGAACGACCATTTTGAAAGGGTATACGTTGAAATTAATTAAAGCAGCGCTTTTAAGTCTATTTTTTCTCATTATCACAGGCTGCGCCTCTATGGATTCTATATCAATAGATTCGCTGTCTTTAGACAAGATATCGTTACCTAAGCTTACTTCATTCAAATTTGGTTCAGATGAGCAATGGCCTTCATACGGCAAAAATCTTACCAATCAACGTTTTTCAACTTTAACTCAAATTAATCAGGATAATGTAAAAAATCTTGAACTCGCATGGAAATTTAAATCAGGCGTTGCTGCAACGTTTCAAGCATCTCCGTTGGTAATTAATAATGTAATGTTTATAAGTCTTCCTCATAACCATGTTGTTGCGTTAGATGCAAAAACAGGTAAAGAAATATGGCGTTATAACCATAAAAAAAGAGATAACTGGAGAATGTGTTGCGGTCCTGCTAATAGAGGATTAGCTTATTCGAGTAACAAAATTTTTATAGGCACTGTTGACGCAAGACTCATTGCTTTGGATGCAAAAACAGGTAAAAAAATCTGGGATATCGATGTTGCTGATAACGATAATAAATTTGAAAGTAGCAACTCACTAAGCCAGTCCGACAGCAAGAGCCAAAAGGATGTTTATGGGCAAACGGGGGTAGGTATTGCGATGGCGCCTGTAACCTATAAAGATATGGTCATTGTTGGCATTACAGGTGTTGGGTATGGCCTCCATGTTGATACGCCACGACCTGACGCACCATTAGGCGCTGTGATTGGAGTAGATGGTAGGTTTGGCCGCCCAGGATTTTTAGCAGCTTATAACATTCAAACGGGTAAGCGCGTATGGCAGTTCGATACAATTCCATCAGAAGGCTGGGAAGGTAAATATAGAGAAACGATTGAAGGCAATATTTCTTTAAATCGCAATATTACTCAAGAAAAAGAAACCCTTAAAAACAATAAAGAAGCTTGGAAATTCGGTGGTGGCTCTGCATGGAGCACTCCAGCTATCGATGAAGACGCAAATATTTTATATTTTGGTACTGGTAATCCTTCGCCACAAATGAATGATACATCAAGGCCTGGAGATAATTTATATACAGTTTCTCTCGTAGCTCTTGATGCAACTTCAGGAAAATTAAAATGGTTTTACCAGCAAGTTCCTCATGATGTATGGGGATATGATGTTGCAAGTCCACCAGTATTATTCGAATACAAAAAGGACGGTAAAACGATTCCAGCAGTTGGGCAAGCTAGCAAAACTGGTTGGTATTACATACATAATCGCATCACAGGAGAGCTTCTAGGTAAGACAGAACCATTTGTGCCACAAAAAAATCTTTTTGCAAAAGCGACAACTGAAGGTACGGTTTTATATCCTGGGATATTAGGGGGAGCTAATTGGGGACCAACTTCACTCGATGAAAAAAATCAAATCGCATTCGTTTCTGCGATTCATGCGCCTATCAAGTACACATTAGTCGATGAACCCGCGCACGATGATTTGCCTGCAATTAAGTATGCATCTTCTGAGCCTACACAAGATGAAAGATGGGGTCTACTTTCTGCGATTGATTTAAATAGTAAAAAAATTAAATGGCAAGTAAAGACACCGCAACCATTAACGGGGGGGTTATTAGCCACTGAGGGTAATCTTGTATTTATGGGTGAAGGTAATGGTAATTTTAATGCATATGACGCAAAAACAGGAAAGCTACTTTGGACAAATAAAGCTGATGCAGGTGTTAATGCACCACCTATAAGTTATGAGATTAATGGAACACAATATATCGCAGTTGCTGCAGGTGGCAATTCTATTTTTGGTTTCAAAGAGGGCGACAATATTTTAGTTTACAAACTTAAATAAGTATTTGAAGATGGAAGAAGCAGTTCGAATTTCAAAAATTTTATCTGAACTTGGCCTTTGTTCAAGAAGGGAGGCTGATACTTATATCGAACAAGGTCTTGTAATGCTTGATGGTAAGGTTGTCACAGAGTTAGGAACCCGAGCTTACCGATCACAAAAAGTTGAATTAAAGAAACAAGCGGCTATTCAACAATCCTCAAAAGCCACCATTATCTTAAATAAGCCTGTTGGTTATATTTCGCATCTTGATGATGATAAAGCTTTTAAGCCTGCTGCAAGTCTTATTATTCAAGATAACTTTCAAGTTTCGAAACAGTATTCATCTCGTAATCCAAGATTTAATACTGATGGATTAGCTCCAGCAGGAAGGCTTGATATTGATTCTTCTGGTTTATTGGTTCTCACTCAAGATGGAAGAATTGCTAAAACAATTATTGGTGAACAAAGTGTGATTGAAAAAGAATATTTAGTTCGAGTTGAAGGAAAATTGATTAATAAAGGCTTGGAGCTATTAAGGCAAGGTCTATCACTTGATGGCTATAAATTAAAGCCAGCTATAGTTGAATGGCAGAATGATGATCAATTGCGATTTGTTTTAACCGAAGGGCGAAACAGACAGATTAGAAGAATGTGTGAGCTTGTTGGTCTTCATGTAATTGGATTAAAGAGAGTTAGGATTGGCAATGTTTTATTAGGAGATCTCCCAACAGGGATGTGGCGATTTCTAGACCAGAAAGAAAAATTTTAAATGGCTATTGCGTTAGAGCATTTTAACTTTATTGTTAGAAGATCTACTATTGAAGAAAAGTATCCTGGTGGATGGGATCAATGCTTAATTGATCATGCTTCTTCTCTTGGGGCTCGAGTTTGGTATGACGAATATCTCTTCAGAGATGGCGCCATGAATCCTATTGATATGGAAAATTTAGTCAATGCTTGGAGAGATATTGGGTTTCAAGCTATTCTAATCAATGGCGAAAAGAAATGGTTGGATTGTTGTGTGATTGATGAAAGATTTGATACCTTATCTTTGTCATGCGACTGGATCGAAATAGATGTTGCAGGGCAATTTGCATATCTCAAAGATGAAGACCCAGCAGAAATTGTGGGTCATCATGGATTTTAAAGATTAAATTTTTTTGTATCTTTCAATGCCTTCAAGAATTTCTTTGTGCGCATCTTGAGGACCTTTCCAACCTTTAACTTTAACCCATTTACCTTTTTCTAAATCTTTATAGTGTTCGAAAAAATGCTGAATTTGATTGAGTCGCAGAGGATTCATATCTTCAGGTTTTTGCCAATGTGAATAAATTGAAAGAATTCTATCTTCAGGAACTGCTAACACTTTTGCATCCTGGCCTTGCTCATCTTCCATTTCCAATATCCCAACAGCACGACAACTCACAACCACTCCTGGAATTAAAGGTAATGGAGTAACAACAAGCACATCTACTGGATCACCGTCACCCGCGATTGTCTTGGGTACGTAACCATAATTGGTAGGGTAGTGCATAGCTGTACCCATAAATCGATCCACAAAAATAGCCCCTGATTCTTTATCGACTTCATATTTAATTGGATCAGCATTCATTGGAATTTCAATAATGACGTTGAAATGTGTTGGAACATTTTTACCAGGAAGAACGTTATCTAAACTCATAGGTTTTTAGTGGGAAATTTAAAAAAAGGTGATTTTAACATGATTGAAGCTATCCCTGAATGACTGAGCTAGCTTGATAATTGGCGTCCCCAAGGGGAGTCGAACCCCTGTTCCCTCCGTGAAAGGGAGGTGTCCTAGGCCTCTAGACGATGGGGACCTAAGAAAAGAAGGTGCTATTCTACTATAGAACAGCGTTTGATATAAGGTATTTGGTGGAGATAAGCGGGATCGAACCGCTGACCTCTTGCATGCCATGCAAGCGCTCTCCCAGCTGAGCTATACCCCCAGGGATTTAATCAAAAGCGCAAATCTTAAGTTTTAGAAGTAAGCGCGTCAATCCTTTTAAGATCGGGTGTTTGATTGTTTTGAAAATTGGCTTAAATCAACAATAGGCTCAGGTTTCCAGCCCTTTTTCTTATGTTCAACCACAACGTTAGTAAATACGCCACCGCGCACAAAAAATTCGGCACGCAGACGCATAAAACGTGGCTCTGTCGCTTTAACTAGGTCGTCTAAAATGCGATTAGTTACAGCTTCATGGAAGCAACCTTCATCCCTAAAAGACCAGATATAAAGCTTCAGACTTTTGAGCTCTACACATTTTTTATTAGGAATGTAATCAAGATATAGAGTAGCAAAGTCTGGCTGCCCAGTCTTAGGGCATAAACAGGTAAATTCAGGTATTTGCATATGAATATGAAAGTCCCGAGAAGTGCATGGATTAGCGAAAGTTTCAAGCTTTTTAGTAGGTTTTGCGCTTGGTTTTTTTCCTAAAGAAAGTGCGTTCATAGATTAAAATAAAGAAGTAAAAAAAGTTATTATACTGTTAATAGATAACACCTACTTCACTTCGATAAAAGAATATTGTGCGACTTATACAACTTAAATTAGCCGGTTTTAAATCTTTCGTAGATCCCACTACCATACAACTTCAAGGACAAAGAGTGGGTATAGTTGGTCCCAATGGATGTGGAAAATCAAATATTATGGAATCCGTAAAATGGGTGCTTGGCGAATCTTCAGCTAAAGAAATGCGAAGTGAAAATATGGATTCGGTGATATTTAACGGATCAGAAAACCGCAAACCAATTTCACGAGCGAGCGTTGAACTTATTTTTGATAATTCTTTGGGTAAAGCACCCACAGAATGGTCACAATATGCAGAAATTTCAGTAAAGCGCGTTATCGAAAGAGAAAAGGGCTCAACTTATTACATTAATAATTTAGCTGTCAGACGAAAAGATATTGCAGATCTCTTTTTGGGAACGGGTTTAGGTGGGAGAGGGTATGCCATTATTGGCCAAAATACAATTTCACAAATTATTGAAGCTAAGCCTGAGGAGCTTAGAAGTTATCTTGAAGAAGCTGCAGGTGTTAGTAAGTATAAAGAGCGTCGTCGCGAAACAGAATTTAGACTTAGGGATACGCGAGAAAATTTAAGTCGTATTCAAGATGTCTTAAATGAAATTATTCAGCAAATTGCAAAGCTTGAATCTCAAGCAGTCATTGCAACAAAATATAATGAATTAACAGAGAAGCACAAATTTCATCAAGCACAAGTTTGGGTATTAAAAAAGCGTGATGCTAGTATTGTTTGGAAAAAACATCAGTCTCAGGTTGAGAAGCTTGTAAATGAATTGGAACAACAAACTGCCGCTTTAAGAAAAATTGAAGCCGAGGTAGAAAATTTAAGACAAGCTCATATTGATGCGTCCGACGAAATTAATAAAAATCAAGCAAGCTTTTATGAAATCAATGCTGAAGTTTCTAATATTGAAAATAATATTAGAAATCAAAATGAGCTTTTGGAGCGTAGCAAAAAAGAATTAATTGAGATTGAGACTAATTTGGCTAAGAATGCGGACGATCAGCTTAAATTTACAAAGGACATTGAAGAAGCAGGGATTGAAAAAGCAGCATTAACTGAGCTTTATAAAACTAAGGAAGAAAATTTTAATTCACTTAAATCATCAATTCAATCAGTTGAGGCAACATATCTAGATTCAACAGAGCAGTTTAATCAAATTGCAAATCAATTCCAATCAACGCAAGAAAAAATTAATCTTGAAAAAGCAACGATAGACTTCATTCATAAAACTGAAGAAGAAACAAATGCTCGTATTACATTTTTAAATAATGAGATTAGTAATATTGATTTAACCGGACAGTCTTTGCTCGAGGAAAAAGAAATTGATTTAGCTGATAAGCGGTCACATGTAGAAAAAATTGAAGCTAAGATAGATGAAAACAAATCGCTTGCAACTGATCTTGAGGAGGAAATTGATACTTTAAGACAGCGTCAAATCGAAATGCAAAAAGAATTAAGTCAAATTGAAGGTGAAATTAAAACACTGGCGCAAATTCAAGATGACACACAAAGCAATGAAAGTCTCAAAAGTTGGACTTCTCAGCATAATATCAACACATCTAATCGCTTGTGGGAAAAACTTAAGATTAAAACAGATTGGGTAACAGCGATTGAATCTGCACTTGGTGGAAAATTAAATGCAGTTCTGGCTCAATATGAAACTATTTCTCATAGGCCTCCAGCATCTATGGTCCTTGCTAATTTAAACGCATCTCATACTTACAAACCAAAAAATAATAAATTAAATTCTGCCCTGGATGTAATTGAAATTAGCGATCCACTTCTAATGAATCTTTTGTCAGAATGGCTATCTGATTGTTATATTATTCCAAAAGGTGAAAGTTATAAAAATTTCATTGGCAATTTGGAACAAGGTGAATTCTTAGTTAATCAACAAGGCGATATTTTTACCAAAAATAGTGTTTCTTTTTATGGTAAAGATGCCTCTCTTAATGGCATTCTTTTGCGCCAAGAAAGACTCAAAGCATTACAAGAAAAATTTCCATCCATAGATAAAAACTACAAAGATGTATCAAATAAGCTTAGTGAAGCTGAACTTCAATTAAATGATTATGAAGAGCAAGCCGATTCTTTTAGTGAAGCATTGAAAGAAGCTTTAAATGATTTCCATCAAACAGAGATTGAAGTTGAGAAAACTCAACAAAGCATTGCTTACGCAAATGAGAAGCATAGCAATATTACTAACGAGCAAAAAGAGCTCAAAGCAAAATTAACTCAAATTGAAGTTGATAAAACAACTAAATCTAGTCTTATTCATAATTTAGAGAATGATGCGCATCGACTTTTAGAACAAAAAACTTCATCTGAAGAAATTAAAAGGAGTCATGAATTAGAGTATGAAAGCGCTAGGAAGCATGTCAATGAAGCTGAGATTCAACTTCAAGAAAGCCATTTTAATTTAAAAATTATTGATAATAAAATCAATGAGTTAAATAATAGAGTTAATATACTTACTGAAGATAATAGTACCCTTAATAACAAAAAAGATTTAGCTAAGGCTTCAATTAATACTGAAAGTATCGAGGCTCTGCAATTGTCTTTACGCGAAAAAATTACCGTTAAGGATGAAAGAGAGAAAATTCTAATCGCATCGAGAGATAATCTTGCGCAAAAAGAAACCGATTTACGTGAAAGTGAACAAAAGAGATTGCAAACGGAGCAGGCGGTTCATCCGATCCGAGATAAGCTTGAACAGTCGCGCTTAAATGAGCAGGAATCAAAATTATTATTTGAGCAATTTCAAAACGAAATTAATGAGTCTCAATTAGATGAGGCTGTTCTTTCAGAATCAATTTCAGAAAAAACAACAGTTAAAGAAGTGCAAGAGTTATGCAATAAACTTCAAGAAGAAATTAATTTACTGGGCCCAGTTAATTTAGCAGCTATTCATGAGCTTACATCCGAGAAAGAAAGAAAAGGGTACCTTGATAGTCAAGTAGAAGATTTAACTTCTGCAAGCAATACCTTAGAAGACGCTATTAGACGTATAGACAAAGAAACTCGAGATCGTTTAATTGCAACATTTAATGAAGTAAATAAGAATTTTACAGAGTTTTTTAAAATTCTATTCAATGGGGGACAGGCTCAATTAGAACTTCTAGGAGAAGAGATTTTAGATACAGGCATTCAAGTTACAGCGCAGCCCCCTGGCAAAAAGAATACGACTATTAGTCAATTATCAGGCGGGGAGAAAGCATTAACCGCTACCGCTCTTGTGTTTGCTTTATTTAAATTGAATCCAGCGCCATTCTGTCTCATGGATGAAGTTGATGCACCTCTTGATGATAGCAATACACTTCGTTTCGCCAATATGGTAACTGAAATGTCTAAAAATACTCAATTTCTTTATGTATCACATAATAAAATTGCTATGGAAATGGCCCAACAACTCATTGGCGTAACGATGCAAGAATCTGGCGTATCAAGAATCGTTGAGGTGTCTTTAGAAGAAGCAGAGAAAATGGAGTTGGCAAATTAAGATAACAGGGCTTATTACAAGCATGTCTGACATTCAGTTTGCTTTGACGATTCTCGCTGTAATAATTATTCTTATCATGATCATTTTTAACTGGATTCGCCTTATCCAGTATCGAAAACAAAACCAGACTGAAAATTCTTTTTTATATAAAGATGAAGATGGTTTAAGCCAAGATGAAAAAAATCCTTACGATCAAGATTTAAGTATCTCTGAGAAATACTTACTTTCAAATTTACCTAAAGATATCTATCGTAATATTGATGCTATTGCATTTATTAAACTTAACAAAGCAACTCATGCTATCTCAAAATTAAATCTCAGAGACTTCATTGAATTGCCTCATATGCATATATTTATTCGTAAAAATGAAGATGTGTGGACTTCAACAGATGGCATAAGCGGGTCAGTTTCATTTGATCAAATACTTTTAGCGATTCAGTTAGTAGATCGTCAGGGCCCGAT
>Ga0007805_1000533_pt1 | contig 13119 bp, 17 predicted proteins | sample CryBogCBE24Aug09_FD_71231 | JGI IMG/M metagenome (GOLD analysis project Ga0007805, IMG submission 71231) | Freshwater microbial communities from Crystal Bog, Wisconsin, USA - CBE24Aug09 | ecosystem: Environmental > Aquatic > Freshwater > Lake | place: Crystal Bog, Wisconsin, USA | collected... | reverse complement strand
TTTCGTAGTGGTCGATTACTTTATCACTGTAGGCCATGTTATTTTCCTGTTGGGGATTTAGGTGCTTGTGGTGGTTGTGGAGCCGGCACAGTCGCAGGAGGTTTTTTAAAGCCGTCTATCAACTGTTGCAGGCCAGCGGCCATACCAGTGCCGGTAATAGTCATCATAAGGACGAAACAGATCTGTCTCATTAATTTGGTACCAATACTGTTCTGTAGCAGTTGCAGTTGCCATCCAACAAGGCTTCCCAATGGTAACCGGCCGGTGCAGGATACGTTGGTTGTGCTGGGGGCATGGTCTGTTGTTGAATGTAAACTGGTTGCTGTTGAATATAAACAGGAGGGCGAGTGGCTTCATACACAATGACACCGCCTACTACAGCCGGAGCTACCCAACCATAACCGGGATGCCAGTAGTAACGGCCGCCGCCGTGGCGCCAGTATTCAGCGTGTGCGTCTGTGGCAAACAAGGTGCTCATGGCCAGTAAGCTGGCAAATATTGTTGCAATTATTAAGTTTTGTTTCATTTTGCCTCCTGTCTAACTATATGTGATTATATAGTCCGTGTCAACCAATTTGGTTACTGTCGGCGTTTTAATGCCTTTTTGGCATTAGAATCCACTACAGCATGAGCTTGATCCACACTCATACCAGTTTCGGTTTCGGTGTTGCCTTTGAATCGAACCACTCCCGAAGCAGGATCCAGAGGTTCTAGGATATTGCTGAGAGGTTCTTGACTAATAGCATCGTTGAGAGTTTCTGGAGTCAGATTGACACCTAGACTTTTGGCTGCTTCAATAAAAGCAGCCTGGCTGATTTGTTTTTGCGAGTTTGTGTCGTCGGCGCGATCAGATAACAGGGTGGCCAAGCTGGCTAGTTTGGTAGCTTGGTTCTGTTGATTGTCTTGTGCAAATTCGCGTATCAACATTATCTACGGCCGCGGCCCAAGCTAGCGGAAGGTGTAGGTAATTCTTCTTCTTCGGGCGCAGGCAACTCGGCGGGTAATTCTTCACCATCCATTGGCAGTCCAGCGTCTGTGTCTGGGGCAGACATCATGTCCTCGCCTGGCACAACCGGAGCTTGTCCTGTGACCACACCAAGAGCAGATTCCAACTGTTGCTTGCTGCCTTGCAAGTTTTGTACCAGTCCGGCCAAGGCTGCTGTGGCATCTGTATTGAACTGTGCGCTTTGATCCACGCCTACTTGGTTCTTGATCTGATCGCACAAAGCAGGTAGATCTTTGAACTGCATGCTGGTGACCTGTTCTATCATTTTCTGCACTTGGTCAACCATGTCCTGACTGGCCAAGACCACCTGAGCCTGTTGTACTTCGCTGGCTTCACGCAAGCGACGGCTCAACCGAGTTTCCATGGTTGGCATGTTGGATGCCTTTTGTACTTCGGCACGTTGGGCTTGTAACGCTTTGATCTGATCGTCAAGGCTCTTGAGCTGTTCTTGGGCCTGGCGTTTCTTTTGTTGTACCTGTGCTGTCTGTAGAGCAGCCTGTTGATTGGGATTGGCGGCCTGTTGGTTGGTGCCAGCTGTGCCTACTGCTCCTTGCATGGGAGCCGGCATGGCCATGCCATCTTCCTTGATACGTGCTGTTAGGGCCTGCTCCAGCATGACCAATTTTAAATAGTTGGGATTCTGTTCGCTGCGATGGAACTCGGGAGTACGGCGATGTTCGCTGACCAGTCCACGCACACGGGTCAATAAGTTGCGAGCCTGTTTGGTAGTGATCGAATCAAAAGCGATACGATTACCAAAATAGCTTTCAAATACCTTAGCGGCTTGTTTTGTTTGGCTTGGTACGGCCAGTTCTTGCAGTTTCATTTTCGAATCCTCGTTGTTGACAATATTTAGCCCAGTTTACACATTTGGTCAGTTGATTTTCCAAGCGTTTTTTCAGTATGATCTTGCTTTCCAGCTTGGTAGCTATAATATCACGGAAATTAGGATCAGAACTGTGCTCTCCCACCGCCGTACGAGCTGTTATATCTTGGTTTAGACTGTATAACTTGTTGTCGGTTTCCAACAATTCTCTTGCCAGATTATACACAGCATGCTTGTCAGCTATGCACCAGCTGAGTGCTGTGCGGGTACTGTGGAATTCACCCACATCAGTAGCACTACAAAATACCTGATATCCTGGACGACGCGGCACTATGCGATACTTGCCAAAAACTTCGTATTCGCCCTCATCATTTTGCCAAATAAGATTATCAACAATATCGCGAAATTCCTGATGGAACATGCGATCAAACTCTTGATCAGATTTTATCATTTAGCCAGTACATAGTGCATGATGAGCCACCCACAGGTAGCAACTAGGAATCCAATAATTCCTACACCCCAGGCCATGATTTGATCATTGCGTTTGTCAGCCATTTTGCTGACAGTTTCTTTGACCTCTTTGACCATGACACAAAGATCTGTGATGTGTGAACTCAACACAGACATCTTGTCTTCCAAGGCATTATAGCGTTCGGCACACAGCTCTACGTGTGCTTCCAGACTTTTCTTTTCAATTTCTGTTGTCTCTAACATGCTATTCTCTTTTATGCGGATCGTCCCTCAATCTCATTTGTATTATTTATAGAGACCAGCTCAAACCAGATGTTTTGTTCAGAGCCTTCTGTGATCAACATTGGCGCTAAATCGCTTCTATTTCCCAGATCCAACAGCATGGGCACTCCTTGAGCGTCGGATCTCAGTACACTGACCGGATCTAGGCTGTCTCCATAAACACCTTCTGCTTCGGTTTCAAATTCAAAACGCCAGGTCAGGCCAGGCAACTGTTCGGGTTCAGACATATTGAATATCTGGGTACGCATGCCAATGATCTGGGTCAAGGTCTCCCAGTTGCGCTGTTGATTTCGGGCTGTGTTCCAGGCCGTCACCGAATCAATAATATGCCCAGCCCGATCCTCAAATGGAATACGAGTGCTTTTAAAGTGTCCAGTTATTCCCGTCGGGGTAATATCAAACAAGGTAGTGCAGGCATATCGCATCTATTGAGTTCTTGATAATTCGTAAAGTATTTCAACCTGCTCGCACAGGCGGTTTAATTCAGCGTTGTCACGTCGTGATTGAAAAATATCAACCCAACGTTTTTGTTGTTCCAATTCGGCCAGCTCTCTTTGTAGTTCTGGATCTTGACGATGCAAGGTCCTGTGTGTGGATCCAGGATTGCGGGCATACACTGTGCGACCACCGTCAGGACTTTCAAATATGGTCACTTCAGTAATTTTGTTCACATTCATTATGTGTGTATTTAATGCCAACAAAAAACCCTGGAGTTTTAATTCCAGGGTTTGTTGTGAAACTAGATCAGTTATTAACCGATATAGTATGTACCTTGTGTTGTGAATACAGCATTGGCACCAGAGCTGGACCAACCGTATGCACCACCAGCACCGTTAGCAGCTTGACATGCTGTCAAGAATGTAGCGGCATTGGCAAAAGCGCCTGTTGGGAACACAGCAACGTTCAATACTGTGTTGGCAGCAGGATTAACCTGATACATGGCAACAGTAGAAACTTGTTGGATGCTGGTCAATGTGTTGGAAATAAAACCACCAACGTTGCCTGCACCAGCACCTGTCAAAGCGGCATTGGATGTCGCTTGGAAAAAGTCTAATTTAGGACCTTGGAAGTTTGTTACAGCAGCAGCTGCTAAGTTACCTTGCTGTGAAGGTGTACCGTTTAATACGTCAGTAGCGAATACGGGTTGTGCGCCACCGCTTACGATTGTGATATAAGCCATTTTAAATCTCCTTTATATGTGGTCACTGAGGACCTGCATGTATTTACCAGATTGGTAAAAAATTAGGAGTTTGGTTGGGATTCTGGGTTGTTTACTGAACGGTTTGCCGCGGTAAATCCACCGGCCAAACGATTCACGGCCTTGGCCATGCCACCTGGAGTGGCCATGACCCAGCCTTCTTGACCTGGATGCTGTAGGTCTAACTGTTGTAATAGATCCATCTTGATATCGTGTAACAGGACCCAGGCTGTAAAGGTTGCGGCCATGCCACCTATGTTGCTACGTGGACTCTGTAGATATTCTACTATGTTGGCAAACTTGCGTGGTGTCACATGCTGTTGCAACCAAGCACCAAAACCGGCCAACATGTTGTCAAAAGTACCACCTACTCGGCTGTTGATGTAGTCAACACATAACCTGGGCAGATCTGTGATTTGAAGGGCACGCAGGTCAGCAGGATTAAACAGCTGGTCAATCGCGTCACCACCTTTGTTGTAGACTTCACGCAGTTGACTCAACAGCTCACGATTGACTCGTACATTTTGTTTGGCATACACCGGCTCCAGCAACAGGAGACCTGGCACTGTTTTAAATTTAAACGTGCCAATGGGTTCCTTGGGTGCTCCGGCTTCGGCAAAACGAGTATGCATGGCAATGCCTATGTCACTGGCACCAATTCTTTTGCCCACATCGCTGGCCACAGGTATTTTGTACTCTACTGTGTTGGGTGTAAACACATAGTTGCCGGCTTGAATCTCAGGGGTGTTGGTGTACAGGAGATCGCCTTGGAAAAATCCTTGATAACCTTTAGGCACAGCGGCCTCTAACCGGGGCCATAATTTGTCGTAAATAGGTGCCAGAGTTTCTACGCGAGTAGCAGGTCGACCTTGTGCGGCCGCTTCGGCATCACGTGCAGCCAAATGCTTGCGCACTTGTTTAGGACTCTTGAACATGCCGTCATAACCGCGTGCCCCGAATCCGGCCACATCGGTCAGGATGAAATCGCCTGATTGGTCACGTCCAAATATCAGGGCTGGTTTGCCATCCCATTTGACTGTGGTTGTCCGACCTGTGTCAGCTGTGGTATGCTTGATAATGTCCATGGCTCGTTTGATGCCGTCGCTGCCATTACGAAACACATAGTCTTCCAGGTGCTCGATACCCTTGGCGCGACCACCTTGTATGTCTGACTCGATCAACTTTTGCATGCCCTGATTCACAATGCGATCGCGCAGGCGGGCCAGGAAGTTGACATCACTGTATTCAATGTAGGGATCCGCAGTCTCTGTGCTTTCCATGAAAGGCAGGCCTTCGCGTTCCATGTGAGCTCGGAAATCAGCCAATTTGGCGTCGCGGGCAGGATCAGTGCTGAGTGCTTGCAGTATGGTTTCTACCGAAGCTAGATCTTGGCGGGTGGCAGTCTTGTTCAGCAAGAGCTTGGCCACTCGATCTGGATCATTGGTAATCAATGTATTGGTATCTCTGTCAGCGATTCCGGCCAATTGATTTAGCTTGTAGCCCATGCTTTTGGCAATGCTGTTCATTAACACATTGCGCTCTCGTCCTTTGTACTTTGAATCCGCAGGCATAGCGCCCAGCACAAACTTGCTCCAGGGCACGTCTTTCATGAACATGAAGTCAGTTTGTACAAAACCTCTGTCGGGTCTGCCATCGATGGGCGTTTTGAAGTGCACCGCTGTGCCAGATTTTTTGATCCAGTCTTGAGGTTTGAGTCCCTGACTGATACACCAGGCCTCAAGCTGTTGTAGTAGTTGTTCTTTAGTGATCTTGTTGGCATCCACAGCAATGTCTAGATCACCCGAAGTGTCTTTGATACCAGTTGAACCCAGGGTGTTGTTCTGTAGATCCAGATCTGGCAACATGTGTTCCAACCAGGCCAAGGTGGGCTTGACATCGGTCTGTGCTATGCGTTGTGTAGCACTTTGGCCATCGGCCAATTTGAATACGTTGCCGCCTTCTAGGATTTTCATTGTACTATGAATCCTTGTGCTTTGAGAGCGGCATCAGCTTCGGGATTCTTGGTAGACTTGACCACATTGTTCTTGCGACTACCTGCACCCAGCTGATATTTTTTGCTGGCCTGTGCCAAGGCAGGATCCTGTTGTTTCAGCTGGGCCGACAGTTTCTGTATACCTTGGACTGCGATCATCAGGTACTCCTCCACAGCAGACGCATTGGCAGTGGGATCGTTTTCGGTCTTGACCACTTTGATCAGGGCCGAATTCAACTGCTGGCGGATGGTAGGATCCTGTCTTACCATGTCCATGTTGAGTGGTTGACGGGTTCCGGGTATGGTTGCGGCCAGCTTGCCATCCGACCAGGCTAAAAACTTGCGGGCACGATTGCCGGTACGCATGGCAGTGTTTTGTTTGAACTGTTTGGGCATGGCTGTTGCCCTAGGGTCAACTGGGTTGCCGGCAGGAGCAGAATCACCTGGTAGATCGTTAAAGGCTTCATTGACCTTGGTATACTTCATCGGCTTTTGTTTAACAGGCAACGTGGCATCCAGTCGTTTGGCCAGTGCAGGATCTACGGGCTTTTTGGTCTTTTGGTCCTTCCAACCTTGTCCGTCATTTTTCCACACAAAGGTCTGATTACCCATGGTAACAGTTGTTGATTCGCCGGCTTCCTTTTGTTGGACGGATGGCTTGGTAGCTGTTGTAGAGTTGGCTGGCGTTGTTGTACTAGCTTCCGGTTCTGGAGTAGGTAGAGTCTTGGCAACCTGTGCCCATTCGGCCGCCAGGCGTTTGACATAGTCAGCGGTTTGCTGTTCAGACTTGGCTTGATTCTTGTCTTGATTGAATTGCTTGGTATCAAATGCACCCGGAGTCTTGAACGATGACTTGAGATCCTTTAAGGTATCAAGCACACCTTCACTGAGTGCGGTTATCTCATGAATTTGCATCGGTCTTCCTGACTGTTCTGGTGAATTTTTCAGGATCTTTTAACCGTATGGCATTGAGCAATTTTCGTGTGAGATTTTCAGCCTGCTCGGGGCTATAGTTGCCCTCAATTTCTTCCAGCAAACGAATAGCCGAAGTGATGATGTTGCTGGCACGATTTTCAATGACATGGCGCTGATCGCGCTCAATGTACATGGCATCCAGTTCTTCCAACAGGCTACGAGTTTTCTTTTGCATAATGGCCAAGACCTTTTTATTATTTATTAGTATTTACGGGTTTGTTAAGATACTGGCCAGCTCTGGAAATAGGTGTTTCCACTTGGTGCCTCGTCGTTGATCCAAAGAATCCAAATATTCTATAATTTTGCCAGGCTGTTTATTGATATTGTTTACAGACAAAATACCTGTGGCAGATTGATAGCGGTGTTCTATTGGATCTGTAAATTTAGACCTATAGAAATTTTGTTTTACCCAATTAATCAATTTGTCAAGATTATTGTAATTTAACACACTGACTGTGGTGTTTACTGCAAACATGCAATTTCCAGGACAGTTATCTATAAACCACTGTAACTTAAAGGATACATCATTCCACTCAGCTGGATAACGCTGGAACTCAAATTGCTCACCAACATCATCTATACTAAAATCAAGTTGTACCAGTTTAAATTTTTTCCATAGTGCCAACAACTCCGTAGATGGTAATATTGTACCATTGGTATTGTAGTTAAGATGCACTTGATTTTTGTTTGGAATATTTTGTAAAAAATCTACATGTTCTTTACTGAGTAAAGGTTCGCCGCCGTTAAAATGAACAAATTGCAAGGCTGATAAATCCAAGGACTTCCAGGTTGTGTTGACTACTACTTTTTTTAAAGTCACTGGCAGATTGAGTTCTTGTTTCCAGCTGCTACTGTTGTGTGGGCCACAGATAGCACAGGCTAAATTACATAAATCCCCAGTCCAGTAATCTAATCTAATAAGTTCTACAGTATCATTATAATATCCATGATCTTGATACCATTGATTACTACCTGTGCGCCTGCTAGTTCCATTGGATTCTTCGGCATGTTGACACGACTCGCATGCTGATGGAAATTTACCTGTCTTCCATTCCATTCTGAATTGATTCAAATATTGATTGTTGTAGAATTGTATCTGATCCGTTGGTTGTGGAGCGGTCAGACAACACGGAGACACGGCTAACTGATTTTGAACGATACTAATATTTAAATTTTTAAAAACATCAATACAAGTGTTCATTATGACTGTTTGATTTGACCCAACAACTGTTTTAGTTTAGCACTTTGTACGTCGGCTGTGATCTTACCCGCTTCTTCACGTTCGGCCTGCGGTTCAGAGGCCAACATGGTACTCTTGGCCTTGATACTGTCCAGCAAGTTACCACCAGGACGTTTAAATCCTCCGGCTTGTTCTTCTTCTCCTGGATCTGTGATACGCATGGTTTCAATGTTGTAGTCTAAATCAATCTTCATACCTACACCTGTACTACTACGCGACTTCATGCACTGGATCTGATACTTGCCACGCTCACGCATGGCACGACTAGTAAAGATGCCAAACACATTGTCGGCAGTATTAATCTTTGAAATACCACCTGAAATATGACTATGGTCAAACTCAATTTCTTCCACAGCCGATCGATTCAACTGACTAGCTGTGACAAACAGCACATTGAGTTCTTTGGCCAAGTTGCGCAGTTCTTCACTCACATATTTGTCTTTGACAAATAGGTCGTTAGGGCTAACCTTGGCCGATACTGGCATCAACAAGTCCAAGTAGTCACACATGATAAAGTCTACCTTGATTCCGGTCTGTACCTGCACTTCTTTGATATAACTACGAATGTCGTTGATGTTGCTCTGTGCCGGTAGTGCTTTGATTCTATACTGTCCAGCTTTTTTACTAACCAGCTTGACCTTGAGTTCGGTCTGATCTATATCTTTTCGAATGTCTTTGGTACTCATACCAGCCAGCATGGCATCAGTTCTTAGGGCACACAGTTCTTCACTCAGTTCTAACGAAATATACACACCACTAAGTCCTGCTTGTAACCACGAAAGTGCTATGTTCATCATGACCAAACTTTTACCAGAACCAGATCCACCGGCAAAAATGTTTAGCTCGCCGCGACTGAATCCACCATACAGGATCTTGTCCATCTGTGGCCAGCCTGTTGACACTTGCCCGCCCGAATTGAAGTACTTGTCGATACGAGCACGCGGATCAGCCCAGTAGTCTGTGCCCATGTCCTTGGTCAGGCTGATCTGTACCGCATCCTTGATCAATTTTTCTACAGGATCGTACTCGCCCTTTTCTAGTAGATCGGCGCTTTTTAGGATGGCACGTTCTAGTTCTTGTCTACGAGTGAACTGCTCAAATTCTGCCATGAACCATTCAAAGTGTCCTTCGTTCAAGTCCGGAACCGACTGTAGTCGTACACCTGTGCTGGCACTGATTTGATCCACTGTGGGTAGTGTCTTGTGTTGATCGCTGTGCTCGGCAATGAACACAGCCGCTGGTCTCAAGCTACGATCAAAGTTTTCTGGATTGTAAATGTTCTGCACACGCACATATGATTCTGCGTCTTGCAACATCATTTCTAAGAATAGTTTTTGGACATCAAGCCCGTAGTCTTTTAACAAGTTGTTTCTTCCTCAGTTCAATTTTGATTTTGCTGGTTTCTCTGGCCTGCATTATAGTTAGCAAGGTGGCCAATCTACCCATACGAATTACAGCATCGTTTATATCTTTACAGCCCGCGGGCCACTCGGGCATGCTTACTGCCCAGCCTAGTTCTACCGCACGGTCTACCAATTTCATTCCAGCTTCGTCCTGGTCTGGCACCACAACAACATCGCGGCCCAGATTGCGTATCACACGCACCTGTGCATCATTGATTTCGGCATGCAGTACAGCTACACCATTGATGCTGAGTGCATCAAACACTCCTTCACATACAATAACTGACTGCCATGTGTTTTTTTGTAAGTCGGTACCAAACACATAACCCGGCTGTGCATCTTGGATATATCTAGGGGTCCTATCATCTAGGAATCTAGTGGTATGTCCTACTACCTGCATGTTGTGGGTAAAAGGAATCACAATACCTGGGCGCGGCATGGTCTTGTACAGGAATGGATAGTCCAGGGGTATCCTGCGTGCTAGTAGGTATTCAACGGCTCGCTGATTTAGTGTTTGTGTATCTGCTGGTAGGTCTCGATCTTCAAACTCAATGGCGGCCAAACGATCTGCCACCAGTTGTCGTTCGCCCAGCAGTCCTTCAATGGATCTTTGCTTGAGACTTTCAAGATTGATTCGTTCTATTTCTTCTGCAGGCACATTCAACCACTCTAACAGGCGCCGTGCTTTGAATGTCAAGTTGCGTCCCAAGATAAAACTGGCTGTATAGCCGCAGTTGAAACAGTGATAGCTCCAGGAGCCGTCGGCTGTGGGCTTTAGGCCACCACGGCTTCTTCGATCCTGTGTATCGCCTCGATGAATGCAACAGGGTGCATTAAAACTGATCCAACCAGAAGCAGTTTGTTTTCTTTTCGCGGGCAAAAATGCAACGACATCTATCATCCTTTGATTATACAGGAATCTATGTGAGAAATCAAGCGATCACGTATCAATTGGTGACCCAGTTCTGTTGGGTGACGGCCAGGTTTTAGATATGTGTCGGGCAGTTCTTTAAGGAACCATTCGCTAAAACTCCATCCGGGCCAGGCCATGGTTTGGGCATGGCTTACCAGACGCATGGGCTGGGCCAAATTAAACTGCACAAGATCAAGTCCTTGTCTTGCGGCCACCCCATCAAACAACAGGACCGTTTCTTGGAAACGCAGGGCCTGTAGTTCTCGACTGTCGGTCAAGACTGTTTGTTGCTGTATTAGATTTTTCCATGGATCTGTCAAGGGCCATGCACTGTGAACAAATCTATTCCAGTCTGGGTCGTGGGCGGACATGACTCGATTGGGATCGTAGTGGCTGAATCTGGCTGCGTCAGTATGACCAACCAGGATCAAGCAGTCATTTGGATTGGGCTCGTGGTCCAGCCACCAGAGAAATGTCCAGACAGCACTTTGTAAACTACCGCCGGCTATGCCATAATTTTCTACCGGTACTGAATAGTGCTTGCCCAGCAGTCCTAAGAAACAGTTTTGTTCTCTGTAGTCAGTATTTTCTGTCAGTGCCGGATGGATCCTAGGATGCGATAACAGTTCCGGATTGATCAGTTCGTCGCCCCAGATCCAACTGTCGCCAAATCCTACAATCTTTTGAAACTGCATTTATCTATAGAAAAGATCTAGTACGTAACCGGTACTGATAATGACCATGGCACCTTGTTGATCGGGTGCCACTGGATAGTAGGGAGTATTGATGCCGGCTGCTGGTATCAACCAGTAGCCCGATCCACCGTTGGTTATAGTAATGGTCTCGATAGATCCAGTATCGCTGATGGTTGCTTCGGCGGCAGCGCCAGCACCATCACCCACTATATTGATCTTGGGTGGCGCCAGATATCCTTGTCCGGCATTTTGAACTGTGATTGAAGTGACCACACCATCGGTACAGGCCGCGTAGGCTGTGGCTGGAATTCCGTTGCCACCCGGAGTGGCAAAAATACTGTTGTTGAAACAGAGCCGGACCAATGGATACCATCCAATTATGTTGAGATGTATGGTTCCAGTATAGTTATAGTAGGTAACGCTTTCAGCTCCAGTGGGATTGTCTATGGTGACACCCAGAGGCACATTGTATGGCACTGCTTCGTAGTCCTGAGCTGCCTGAGCTTTGATTGTACCAGTGTAACCATCCAAGGTCATTTGTACCGTAGTCACCGGTGTCTTGGGCACGATGAAACTACTGTAGTATTCGGTATTGAGGAACGAATTCCAGTAATTGGCACCATTGGGATTTCCGCCCCAGTACCAGTCGCTTCCAGGATAGTTTCCAAAACTGGTGCCGTCGGCTGATCCTTGGGCACTGAGTTTGGTTGTGGGTATGGTAAGTGGTGCCGATGGCACATACTGAGGCAACACACTGTTGACCACGTTGCAAGGAGCACGACCTCCTGACTGTGCGTCAGTGAATACCGCTTCGGTTAGGTTGCCACTGAATCTGGTAATGCTGTAGCTGGCCGGTTGGGCAAGAATATCCAACAGTTGCGAACTGGCCAATGTGACTTTGACCTGACCCAACGGACCGTTCAGTATGACCATGGGCTGTTCCAGCAAGATCGCTGTGCCTTCGGTATTGAGTACTCGGAACATGAATGTGCTACCAGTTACATTGACTGGTTTTTCGTTCTGATTGACAAACTGAAACAGTAGAACATTGTCAACGCCTTTGTTAATGGTTAGGATTTTAGAGTACACGGGATTATACCTGTAGGTAAAGATTGTGGGATCTACGCTGTCTAGGGCCACCACTCGGGTCAACTGCTGATAGATATACACTTCGGTTGAATACATACATGTTATTTAGTGGGTTTGGTACAGGTACCAAATTTGGTCTCATAAATATTCCTGATTATGACAAATGATATTTTCACACAGTTAGCGGAAAAATACCCCTTTATTACCTTGTGTGTCTATGCCTCCACAGAATATGTAGGTATCATACAGAATCGCGACGATGTGATAACCACTATCTATGATTTTGGTAGCATACAGAGTGTGGAAGAAAAACGCTTGTTCTTGGAGCTGGCCAATACCTGGTGGTGGGAGTCAAATCGCAGCATACCCATCAACATATTCCTCAAGGGCGATTGGGACTCTTTCCGTGGGTATCTACGCACCTTTGTCAACAAGGACTTGGAAATCATGCACGGGCCTGCTTGTAGTCTCAGCGAAATGGCCCGTAAAAAATCAAAACGCAAAAGCATCACCCTGGTAAGAAGACTAGACTAGCATGAACATAGGTCTGTATCTGTGTACTGGCATAGGTGGGGCTAGACATGGTTTTTTGGCAGGATGGCTAGGCACCTTGCCAAATTTTATCGACAATCAATGGCGTATTGATTTAGAAACCGGGCACAGCGATGGTTACATGAACATAGCCAAAGATATCGAATGTGGCATGTCATTCAATCAATTTCTCAACAACAGATCATTTGTCCTGTCGGATCGCGCTGATCTATTCATGGCAGGACAACTACATGGGCATGCCTTGATACCTTATCACAAAGATATCGACTACAACTGCGTTAGAGTTTTAAATGTTGATGTGACCCATGCAGATCCTGCTCAGGTACAGTGGGATTTTTTGGTTAAGACCTACCTGCGCAAGGATCGTGCCAAGCAGAACTATGAGGAAAATGCTGTGCAATGGAACATTGATAAATCAATCAATCAGCTGGTGGTCACTGATCAAGATCGAGTAGAAAAATTCAAACTGTTGGCGA
>Ga0007805_1000530_pt1 | contig 13136 bp, 6 predicted proteins | sample CryBogCBE24Aug09_FD_71231 | JGI IMG/M metagenome (GOLD analysis project Ga0007805, IMG submission 71231) | Freshwater microbial communities from Crystal Bog, Wisconsin, USA - CBE24Aug09 | ecosystem: Environmental > Aquatic > Freshwater > Lake | place: Crystal Bog, Wisconsin, USA | collected... | reverse complement strand
GGTACATCAGGTTCTTCAGGTAGTTCGGGTTCTTCGGGAACAAGTGGTTCAAGTGGTACTGCAGGTACTTCAGGTTCAAGCGGTTCTTCAGGAAGTAGTGGTACTGCAGGTACATCGGGTTCTTCAGGTAGTTCGGGTTCTTCAGGAACAAGTGGCACTGCGGGAACTGCAGGTACATCAGGTACCTCAGGTTCGAGTGGTGTGTCAGGGGTAAATGGTTCTGACGGTTCTTCAGGTACATCGGGTACAAGTGGAACATCAGGTACTTCAGTATCAGTTTCAGGTACAACAAATACCGTTGTTAAATTTGCGTCAGCAACAGGAATTACAGATTCAAATATTATAGATGATGGTTCAATGGTTTCTATTGGGTCAAATGCAACTATTACAGGTTCATTGACCATTACACAAAATCTTACTGTACTTGGTTCATCATCGATTACATATACAACAGCATCTCAATTACATGTTGCAGATAATATAATCACAGTTAATAGTCAAACTCCAAATGTAAGATTTGCGGGTTTAGCTGCTATCAATAGTGGTTCAAATCCTCTTGAATCAGGTTCTTTATTATTTGATTCACAAGATGATGAATGGATATTTGTTCACCAAAAATCTTCAGCGGGACAACCAGTAACATCTTCAACGGTTATTACGGGTCCTGAGACGTATAATAATCTTGGTAATGAGACACATTTAACAGATAATAGAGTTCCAAAATTATTACATGGTTTCCATATTTACGATTCAAATATTTCAGATGATGGTACAAAAGTATCAATCAATTCTGATACAGATATTACAGGTTCTTTAAGAATAGTTTCGGGTGATTTATATATCAACGGAACATCATACACTGCAGCAACATCCGGTACAAGTGGAACTTCAGGTTCTTCGGGTAGTGATGGTTCATCAGGAACATCAGGTTCAAGTGGAACTGCAGGCACATCAGGTACTTCAGGTTCAAGTGGTTCATCAGGAACGGCAGGAACAAGTGGAACATCAGGTTCAAGTGGTACTGCAGGTACATCAGGTAGTTCAGGAACAAGTGGAACATCAGGTTCTTCAGGTTCAAGTGGTACATCGGGAAGTTCAGGTACATCAGGTTCTTCAGGGTCATCAGGAACAAGTGGTACAAGTGGAACATCGGGTTCTTCAGGAAGTTCAGGTTCATCAGGAACAAGTGGTACATCAGGTAGCTCAGGTTCTTCAGGAAGTAGTGGTACAAGTGGTACATCAGGTACATCAGGTTCTTCAGGAACTGCAGGTACATCAGGTACATCAGGAAGTAGTGGTACATCTGGTACATCAGGAAGTAGTGGGACTTCAGGAACTTCAGGAAGTAGTGGTTCAAGTGGTACTTCAGGAACGGCAGGTACAAGTGGGTCATCAGGTAGTTCAGGTACAAGTGGAACAAGTGGTTCTGATGGTACATCAGGAACATCAGGTTCTTCAGGAACATCAGGTTCAAGTGGTTCTTCAGGTTCTTCAGGAACAAGTGGAACTTCAGGAAGTAGTGGTTCAAGTGGTTCTTCAGGAACTGCAGGTACATCAGGTACATCGGGTTCTTCAGGGTCATCTGGTTCAAGTGGTACGTCAGGTTCTTCAGGTTCTTCAGGAAGTTCAGGAACGAGTGGAACAAGCGGTTCATCGGGTAGTTCAGGTTCTTCAGGAACAAGTGGTACTTCAGGAAGCTCAGGTACTTCAGGTAGTTCAGGAACAAGCGGTACTGCGGGTACGTCAGGTACAAGTGGTTCTTCAGGAACGAGTGGAACGTCAGGTTCTTCAGGTTCAAGTGGTTCTTCAGGAACGGCAGGTACATCAGGTTCTTCAGGAACAAGTGACAAATATTCAACAACATCAACAACAAGTTTAACAATACCAAATAATAGTGGAGTTACAATTACTTTCACAGGTGGTACAGGTTTAGCATATACGGTGGCACAAGACATCGTTATAGCTTATGACGTTACCAATTATATGGTTTGTAAAATTGTTTCATATGATACTTTAACAGGTGCTTTCGTAACAACAAGTGAAAGAATCGGTTCAGGTTCAGGAACATATTCAAATTGGACCATCAACTTAGATGGTGCGGTAGGTTTCAATGGTACTTCAGGTACTGCGGGAACTTCAGGTACATCAGGTAGTAGTGGTTCATCAGGTTCATCAGGAACTTCAGGTAGTTCAGGTACGTCAGGTTCTTCAGGTTCTTCAGGAACAAGCGGTACATCAGGTTCTTCAGGTAGTTCAGGTTCTTCAGGAACAAGCGGTACATCAGGTTCTTCAGGTAGTAGTGGTTCATCAGGTACTTCAGGTACAAGTGGTTCTTCAGGTTCAAGTGGAACTTCAGGAACTTCAGGTTCAAGCGGTTCAAGCGGAACTTCAGGAAGTTCAGGAACTTCAGGTTCAAGCGGTTCGTCAGGAACATCAGGTACTTCAGGTAGTAGTGGTTCTTCAGGAAGCTCAGGAACAAGCGGTTCGTCAGGAACTTCAGGTACATCAGGTAGTTCAGGTAGTTCAGGTACAAGTGGTACATCAGGTTCTTCAGGTTCATCAGGAAGTTCAGGTACATCAGGAACATCGGGTAGTTCAGGTTCATCAGGAACAAGTGGTACTTCAGGTTCAAGCGGTTCATCTGGTTCATCTGGTTCTTCAGGTAGTTCAGGTACTTCAGGAACATCAGGTTCTTCAGGTTCTTCAGGAACAAGTGGTACAAGTGGTTCTTCAGGAAGTAGTGGTTCATCAGGAACAAGTGGTACCTCAGGTTCAAGTGGTTCTTCAGGATCTTCAGGTAGTTCAGGTACAAGTGGAACTTCAGGTAGTTCAGGTTCTTCAGGAAGTTCAGGAACAAGTGGAACATCAGGTTCTTCAGGTAGTTCAGGCACATCAGGTAGTTCAGGAACGAGCGGAACATCGGGTTCATCAGGTAGTTCAGGTTCTTCAGGAACAAGCGGTACTTCAGGTAGTTCAGGTTCTTCAGGAACAAGTGGTTCATCAGGTACATCAGGTTCTTCAGGAACTGCAGGTACTTCAGGAAGTAGTGGGTCATCTGGTTCAAGCGGTTCAAGTGGAACATCAGGTAGTTCAGGTTCTTCAGGAACGTCAGGTTCATCAGGAACGAGCGGTTCTGCGGGTACAAGTGGTTCAAGTGGTACATCAGGAAGTTCAGGTACATCAGGTTCTTCAGGAACAAGTGGTACTTCAGGTAGTTCAGGAACTTTAACATTGACAGGAACAACAACAAATGGTATTATAACTTATAATGGTTCAGGTGCAAATGCAACTGTTCAAAGTGGTTTAACATACGATGGTTCTACATTAATAGTAACAGGAAACGAAACAGTAACAGGTAATTTAACAGTTCAAGGTAATTTAATTGCTCAACAATATATTATCAGTTCATCTCAAATATATGTAACTGAATCGTTCTCATCAGGTAGTACGGTATTTGGTAATACTCAAGATGATTATCATGATTTCACAGGTTCTGTAAACATTACAGGTTCATTAACATTGAACGGAAGTCCTGTTGGAACGGGTAAGTTAGATTCAACTGAATTTTATACTTATACATCTTCAGTAACTTCTCAATTTGCAGGAACTTCATCATTCGCACAAACAGCATCATTTGCTTTAAATGCGGTGATTGTTTCAGGTCAAACAAAAACATTGAGTGTTACAGGAGCAACAACGACTTGGTCATTTACACATAACTTAGGTTACAAATACCCAGCAATTAATGTATTTGATAGTAATGACAATATAGTTGTTCCAACACAAGTTCATGTTATCGATAGTAATAACTTAAAAGTTTATTTCTCAACCCCTCAAACGGGTACAGTTATAGCCACAGTAGGTGGTAATGGTTCTTCAGGAACAAGTGGAACATCAGGTTCTAACGGTTCATCAGGTACTTCAGGTTCAAATGGTTCTTCAGGAACATCGGGCTCAAGTGGTTCGGCAGGAACGAGTGGAACATCAGGTTCATCAGGAAGTTCAGGAACAAGTGGCACATCAGGTTCAAGTGGTTCTTCAGGTTCTTCAGGAACATCAGGTTCTTCAGGAACAAGTGGTACATCAGGTTCTTCAGGTAGTTCAGGTACAAGTGGAACTTCAGGAAGTAGTGGTTCATCTGGTTCAAGTGGGTCATCAGGTTCTTCGGGTTCTTCAGGAAGTTCAGGTAGTTCAGGTACAAGTGGTACATCAGGTTCTTCAGGTAGTTCAGGTACATCAGGTAGTTCAGGAACAAGTGGAACTTCAGGAAGTAGTGGTTCATCTGGTTCTTCAGGTAGTTCAGGTACATCAGGTACTTCAGGAAGCAGTGGTTCATCAGGTTCATCAGGTACTTCAGGTACAAGTGGTTCTTCAGGTTCATCAGGAACAAGTGGTACATCAGGTAGTTCAGGTTCTTCAGGGACATCGGGAAGTTCAGGTACATCAGGTTCTTCAGGAACATCAGGTTCTTCAGGTTCATCAGGAACAAGTGGAACATCAGGTTCAAGTGGTTCATCAGGAAGTTCAGGTACGTCAGGTTCTTCAGGTTCAAGTGGAACGTCAGGTAGTTCAGGTTCTTCAGGAACATCAGGAACTTCGGGTTCTTCAGGTTCATCAGGAAGTTCAGGAACAAGTGGTTCTTCAGGTACATCAGGTTCTTCAGGTTCTTCAGGAACAAGTGGTTCTTCAGGAACAAGTGGTTCTTCAGGAACATCAGGAAGTTCAGGTACATCGGGTTCATCTGGTACAAGTGGTTCTTCAGGTTCTTCAGGTACTAATGGTTCTTCAGGTTCTTCAGGAGATAGTTTATTTGCTAAAACAGGTTCATTCTGGGCAACCACAAATGACATCCAAGTTACAGGAGCATTTGTTGTAACAGGTGGAGGTTCATTTAGTAATGGTACTTTAGGATTGACCACAGGAGCATTCACATTGAATAGTGGAAGTTATATATGGGTTCAAGATACAGGTTATATTACATCAAGTTATGTATATGCAAATGGTTTAACAGTTAAAACAGGTGCAACTATTACAGGTTCATTAACTATGGTTGGTGATATTATCCCTTCAGTAGATCAAACTTATAACTTAGGTTCAACTACTAAACAATGGAAACACGTTTATATCTCAACAGGTTCAATTTGGATGAATGGTATTGAAGTAATGTTGATGAATAGTAATAACCAAATTGTATTAGGTAATTCAACATTCAGTACAACAGGAACAACAGGTGTAACGGTATCAACGATTAGTGGTAGTCAAATTATCACAGGAAGTCAAATTGTATCAGGTAGTTTCCAAGTTACAGGTAGTGCTTCAGTAACAGGTTCTCTTACAATCAATAACGCTTCATATGTAGGAACATCAGGACAAACAGCGAGTGGTACAAGTACAATTGAAACAGATGCTACAGGTTCTTATAATTCTGCGTTCTACAAATATGTTCTTATAAGTGGTTCAAATGCAAGATCAGGAGAAGTTATGGCGGTATGGAACGGTTCAACAATTGTTTATGATGAATATTCAACAACAGATATAGGAAATACATCTGATATCAAATTCAATGTAACCTTATCAGGAAGCAATGTAAACTTGAATACAACATCCACTTACGCATGGAATGTAAGAACAACAACAGTATTGTTATAATAACAAAACAAAATAAAATGAAAGGAGACCCTAAAAAGTCTCCTTTTTTATTTACTAAACCAATAAAATAAAGTATTTATAGTATCTGTTGGAAAGTGAAAACAGTTATGACATATGGCAAATCAATTTAAAGTAAAGAATGGTCTCATAGTAGACCAAGGTGGAGCCAATATTACGGGTTCCTCACAAATAACCGGTTCTTTAAACGTAAGTGATAATCTATCCGTCACAGGAAGTTTATCCGTTGCCGGAAACATAATTGCACAACAATACATTGTATCGTCGTCAGTTTCTTATTTTACCGAGAGTTTCGCCTCAGGTTCAAATAAGTTTGGTGACACTTTAGACGATTACCATGATTTTACGGGTTCAGTTCGTATAACTGGCTCTTTGAATATCAACGGTAGTTCATTTACCGCTGCTACATCAGGAACAAGTGGAACAAGCGGTTCTTCAGGAACAGCAGGTTCAAGTGGAACTTCAGGAACATCAGGTTCAAGTGGTTCATCTGGTTCATCAGGTAGTACAGGTACAAGTGGAACGTCAGGTTCTTCAGGTTCTTCAGGAAGTTCAGGCTCTGCAGGTACATCAGGTACAAGTGGTTCTTCAGGTTCTTCAGGAACAAGCGGTACTTCAGGAAGCTCAGGTTCATCAGGAAGTTCAGGTTCGTCTGGTTCTTCAGGTTCATCAGGAAGCTCAGGAACATCAGGTTCAAGCGGTACCTCAGGCTCTTCAGGTTCAAGTGGGTTAAGTGGTACCTCAGGTAGTTCAGGTTCATCAGGTTCAAGTGGAACATCAGGAACTTCAGGTAGTTCAGGTTCATCTGGTTCTTCAGGTAGTTCAGGTAGTTCAGGTTCAAGCGGAACGTCAGGTACAAGTGGTTCATCAGGTACTTCAGGAAGTAGTGGAACGTCAGGTTCAAGTGGTTCTTCGGGAACTGCAGGTTCTTCAGGAACAAGTGGAACTTCAGGTAGTTCAGGTTCATCAGGAACAAGTGGTACATCAGGTTCAAGCGGTTCGTCAGGAACTTCAGGTTCTTCAGGGACATCAGGAAGTAGTGGGTCATCAGGAAGCTCAGGTTCTTCAGGTTCAGCAGGTACAAGTGGAACATCAGGTAGTTCAGGAACGTCAGGTACTTCAGGCTCTTCAGGTTCAAGTGGGTCAAGTGGTTCTTCAGGAACTTCAGGTACTTCAGGTAGTTCAGGTTCATCAGGTTCTTCAGGAAGTGCTGGTACATCAGGAACGTCAGGTTCAAGTGGTTCATCAGGAAGTGCGGGTACATCAGGTACATCAGGAAGTTCAGGAACTTCAGGAAGTTCAGGAACAAGTGGTTCTTCAGGTTCATCTGGTTCTGCAGGTACGAGCGGTACTTCAGGAAGTTCAGGTTCTTCAGGAAGTGCAGGAACAAGTGGAACATCAGGTTCGTCTGGCTCAAGTGGTTCATCAGGTTCTTCAGGAACAGCAGGGTCAAGTGGTACCTCAGGTACATCAGGTTCTTCAGGAACATCAGGTGCTACGGGTTCTTCAGGAACAGCGGGTACGTCAGGTTCATCAGGAACAAGTGGTTTATTAACTTTAACAGGTACAACATCTAACGGTGTTATTACATATAACGGTTCAGGAACAAATGCGACAGTTCAATCGGGTCTTACTTATGATGGAACAACTTTAACAGTTACAGGTAACGAAACAGTAACAGGTAATTTAACAGTTCAAGGTAATTTAATTGCACAACAATATATTGTAAGTTCATCTGTTTCTTATTTCACAGAAAGTTTTGCTTCAGGTTCAACAAATTTTGGAGATAGTTTAGATGATACACATAAATTGACAGGTTCAGTTTATATTACAGGTGCATTATATTTGAATGGTAGTACAGTTGGTACAGGTAAATTAGATACCACAGCATTTAACGCTTACACGTCTTCTGTAACATCATCATTCGCAGGTACTTCATCATTTGCAACAAATGCTTTAACAGCATCATACGCAGCAAATGCGGTTGTTGTATCAGGTTCAACAAAAACATATTCAGTGACAGGTGCTACGGCAACTTGGTCATTCACACATAATTTAGGATACAAATATCCATCTATCAATGTATTTGATGCAAATGACAATGTTGTTGTTCCAAGTCAAATTCATGTAATTGATAGTAATAACTTGAATGTTTACTTCTCAAGTCCTCAAACAGGTACGGTAATTGCTACTGTCGGTGGTAATGGTTCTTCAGGAACATCAGGAAGTTCGGGAAGTACAGGAACAAGTGGAACTTCAGGTTCTTCAGGTTCAAGTGGTTCATCAGGAAGTTCAGGTTCAGCAGGTACATCAGGTACAAGTGGTTCTTCAGGTACAACAGGTACGTCAGGTTCTTCAGGAACAAGTGGTACAAGTGGTTCTTCAGGTACAACAGGTACGTCAGGTTCTTCAGGAACAAGTGGAACTTCAGGTAGTTCAGGTTCATCAGGTTCAAGTGGTACTGCAGGTTCTTCAGGAACATCAGGAAGCTCAGGAACAAGTGGAACATCAGGAAGTAGTGGGTCATCAGGTTCTTCAGGTTCAACAGGAACAAGTGGAACAAGTGGCTCATCTGGTTCAAGCGGTTCTTCAGGTAGTTCAGGTTCAGCAGGTACAAGTGGAACATCAGGTTCTTCAGGGACTGCAGGTTCAAGTGGTTCAAGTGGATCATCAGGAACATCGGGAACTTCAGGAAGTTCAGGTTCATCTGGTTCATCAGGAAGTTCAGGAACAAGTGGTACAAGTGGTTCTTCAGGTACTGCAGGTTCATCAGGAACTTCAGGTAGTTCAGGTTCATCAGGTTCAAGTGGTACTGCAGGTTCATCAGGTACATCAGGAAGCTCAGGAACAAGTGGAACATCAGGTTCTTCAGGTTCAAGTGGTTCATCAGGTTCATCAGGTTCTTCGGGTAGTTCAGGAACAAGCGGAACTTCAGGTTCTAACGGTACTTCAGGTACTTCAGGAAGCAGTGGTTCTTCAGGTTCTTCAGGAACATCAGGAAGTAGTGGTTCATCAGGAAGTGCAGGAACAAGTGGAACATCAGGTTCTTCAGGTTCTTCAGGAAGCTCAGGTTCTTCAGGTTCATCAGGAACAAGTGGAACTTCAGGTAGTTCGGGTTCTTCAGGTTCAGCAGGTACATCAGGAACATCAGGAAGTAGTGGTTCATCAGGAAGTTCAGGTTCTTCAGGTTCTTCAGGTTCAGCAGGAACAAGTGGAACTTCAGGAAGTTCAGGTTCATCAGGTTCAGCGGGTACGTCAGGTTCTTCAGGTAGTTCAGGTTCTTCAGGAACTGCGGGTTCAAGTGGCACATCTGGTTCATCAGGTTCAAGTGGTTCTTCAGGTTCTGCGGGAACTTCAGGTACATCGGGTAGTGTATACACAACAACCTCAACTACATCAATTAATATTACAGGTTTAGTAAGTGGAAGTACAATTACCTTTACAGGTGGTACGGGACTTGCTTATACAATAGGTCAAGATATCGTTTTATCTTCATCAGCTTCATCAGGTTCAACAAACTATATTGAGGCAAGAATTACTAACTATACATCAGGAACAGGGGCATTTACAGCTTCAGTTGAAATAGCGGTTGGTAGTGGAGCACATACAGATTGGGTTATCGGTTTAGCAGGTGCGGTTGGTTATAGTGGTACAAGTGGTACATCAGGAAGTTCAGGTTCTTCAGGAAGTTCAGGTTCATCAGGAACAGCGGGTTCTTCAGGTAGTTCGGGTTCATCAGGAACAGCAGGTTCTTCAGGAACAAGTGGAACATCAGGAAGTAGTGGGTCATCAGGTTCTTCAGGAACAAGTGGTAGTTCAGGTACTTCAGGAAGTTCAGGTTCATCAGGTTCATCAGGAAGTTCAGGTTCATCAGGAAGCTCAGGTTCAGCGGGTACATCAGGTTCAAGCGGAACTTCAGGTATAAATGGTACTTCAGGTACATCAGGTTCTAATGGTTCTTCAGGCACATCAGGAAGTAGTGGAACATCAGGTTCTTCAGGTTCATCAGGTTCTTCAGGAACTTCAGGAACTTCAGGTTCAAGTGGTTCTTCAGGTTCAGCAGGTACAAGTGGAACATCAGGTAGTTCAGGAACATCAGGTTCTAATGGTTCTTCAGGCACATCAGGAAGTAGTGGAACATCAGGTTCTTCAGGAAGTGCAGGAACAAGTGGAACATCAGGTTCATCTGGTTCAAGTGGTTCTTCAGGAACAAGTGGAACATCAGGTTCTTCAGGTTCATCAGGTTCATCGGGTAGTTCAGGTTCATCAGGTTCATCAGGAACATCAGGGTCCTCAGGTTCAAGTGGTTCTTCAGGAACATCAGGTTCAAGTGGAACGTCAGGTACATCAGGTTCAGCAGGAACAAGTGGAACTTCAGGTTCATCAGGTTCATCTGGTTCATCCGGTACTGCAGGGTCAAGTGGTTCAAGTGGTTCTTCAGGAACAGCAGGTTCTTCAGGAACTTCAGGTACCTCAGGTTCAAGTGGTTCATCAGGTTCTTCAGGTTCAGCGGGAACATCAGGAACATCAGGTAGTTCGGGTTCTTCAGGTTCAGCAGGTACATCAGGAACGTCAGGAAGTAGTGGTTCATCAGGAACATCAGGTTCAAGCGGTACTTCAGGAACATCAGGAAGTAGTGGATCATCAGGTTCTTCAGGTAGTTCAGGTTCAACAGGAACAAGTGGAACATCGGGTAGTTCAGGTTCATCAGGAACAACAGGAGCTGCAGGTTCTTCAGGAACATCAGGTTCTTCAGGAACATCTATCGTTGGTTCTTATGCATCTCTAACTATACCATCATCAGGAGCAACAACAACATGGAACTTTAACCACAAATTAGGAGCACAATATCCAGTAATAGCGGTATTTGATTCAGGAAGTAATGTTATCATTCCTTCTAACGTTAAAATGGTTGATGCTAATAACACAACAATTACGTTCTCATCAAATGTTTATGGTACGGCAGTTGCAACATTAGGAGCAGGTGGTGGTGGTTCATCAGGTACTTCAGGAACAAGTGGTTTAGTTGGTTATTCGGCAAGTTTCACAAGTTTAGCTACTTGGTCAGTTGCACATAATTTAAACTGTGAGTTTCCGTTAGTAACTGTTTGGGATAATAATAGATATGTTGTAGTTCCATCAGGTATACAATCTGTAGATGCAAATAACTTGAATGTCTATTTCTCATCAGCACAAACTGGTAAGATTATAATCGGAAAAGTTTAATTTGTTTTTTTCTTAATAATTTAGTATATTATACCTATGAATAAAATCGTCATAGGTATAATGTGCTTTGGTGAAGATTATTATTTTTCACACATCAAATCAAAACTCAATCACTTTAGAGATAAGAAAATTACTTGTCTAATATTAACTGATAAACCAAATGAGTTTGTTAGTTATTCTAATGTCTATACAATTCTTTACACACGAAATTTTAAATCTTTTCATGATAAAATGTTATTGGTAAAGAAAATTTTGGATTGGAATGATTTATGTATTTTAATGGATGCAGACCTTTTAATTAAAGATTATTCATTCATCGATACATTATTGAATTATCAATTCAAGAAAGGTATTACTTACATAGACACTCTAAAAAATCATAGATGTAAATACGAATTCATTAGTAATATTCAAATGAATCCTGAGAATATTGATTGGTATAATTATAGAAAGTATGTTGAAAAAATATATCCCGATTATAATGATTTAGAGACGATTTACGAGTACCTTATTGTTTTCAATAAAGATGGATTTAATAATGATTTCTTTGGGACATATGAGAAATTACAGGTCTTAAAAGAGGCATGTGAGTTAATGAGTAAAGAAAGAGTAGTACATGGTGCGGCCGAAGGAGTATCAATACATATTTCAGCAAAAGTAACAAACACACAAATTCAAAGAGATGAAGAATTTTTTGAATTAATAAAAGATAAAATTGAAAATACAAATAGATTATGATTATAGATAAAAATTTTGTTAAGAATAATATTACCAATAATCGTGATTTTGATGTTGTTGGTGATGAGATATTGAATTCAGTACCATATCGTTGGTCACATGGTGCAACTGACGAACATTTAGGAGATGGTTTACTCATATATTCTTTAATACAATATATGCGAGCAAAAGTTTGTGTTTGCCTTGGTAGTGGAGGTGGATTCATACCACGTATTATGACACAAGCCAGATTAGATTTACATTCACAAAATATTTTCGAAGGAAATCCTGATATTAGTTGGGGAGATATAGGTGCAACTTATATTGTAGATGCCATGAATGGAATTGGTGGACAGGTAGATTGGTTCAAAGAAGAATCATTTTATAGAAGAAGATTTTGTCCAAGAATTTTAAATACAACAACAGAAGATGCATTTCATAACTTCTTTGTCCTCAACGATATAAAGATAGATTATTTACATATAGATGCGGGACATTCATATGAAAATGTTAAAGAAGATTTCGAATTATATACACAGATATTGTCTACGAATGCTATCGTATCAATACACGATACGGACCCCAATTACGCTGACAAATACATTGTAACTCAAGAAGTTAAAGACAGAAATGATTTTGATGATTGGACAGGACCAATACAATTTGTTCAAGAAATTGATGAGACTAAATGGGAGAAATTAAATTTATTCAATCACGGTATTATTAAAAACAAACCATCATCAACAGGAATAACAATTGTTAGAAAAAAGTAATATCTTAATTTGATTTATTAATATTTTTTTTGTATATTACATTCATGGTTAGATTAATTACAGTCATAGGTCATGGTGTAGATTTAATTGAACATCACATTAATCATTATTTAGATTATGTTGATGAAATTAATTATGTTGTCTATGAAACTGATTTATATCCAACATTATCGAAAGATGTTGAGGAAATTATAAAACCATTTGATAACGTTAAAATTGTTAAAACAATTACCGAACGAATTTTTGATTGGGAAAGAGTTACCAAATTATATAATGAAATAAAATTAACTAAACCAAACGATTGGTGGGTGATTGCCGACATCGATGAATTTCATTTGTATCCAGAAGATAGTTTAGATTTATTAATGTCTGATTGTGAAAAAAATGGTTGGGAAATTGTTAGAGGTGGATTTATAGATAGAATTGGTGTTGACGGAACGTTTCCTGAATTAAACAAAACATCAATATGGGAACAATTCCCAAATGGAGGAATGTTTAGATATTACATGAGTTTAGCAAACCCTAATAAAATTTGTTTATGTAAAGGATATATTGAAATTACAAACGGACAACATTTTGCTAAAATACATGGTGAAACAACTTGGAGATATAGAGGTTGGTCTCATCCTTTAATTGCACCAATTTCAACACATACAATTCAAGTTCATCATTTTAAATGGGATAAAACTTCAATAGATAGAATAAAATGTGTTGCCGATGTAGGACAAGAATATGCATATTCAAATGAATATG
>Ga0007805_1000528_pt1 | contig 13187 bp, 13 predicted proteins | sample CryBogCBE24Aug09_FD_71231 | JGI IMG/M metagenome (GOLD analysis project Ga0007805, IMG submission 71231) | Freshwater microbial communities from Crystal Bog, Wisconsin, USA - CBE24Aug09 | ecosystem: Environmental > Aquatic > Freshwater > Lake | place: Crystal Bog, Wisconsin, USA | collected... | reverse complement strand
GAACCAGGCACACGCCCGAACAGATTGTGCGCAAACTCAGAGAGGCCGATCGGTTGCTGGCGGAGAACACTCCGCTGGCCGAAGTGATGCGATCGCTCGGTGTTTCCCACCAGACCTATCAGCGTTGGCGCTCACCCGACGACCACAACAGCCGGATTCGTGGTCGCACTAGGAGCAATGGCGCAGAATGCAGCGTTGAGCCGCGTGCCCGCCATCTCTCCGCGATTACCGGTGCGAGTCCGCCTAAAGAGTTTGAAGCACTTCGGTAGGATTTGGCCCTGCCAACAAGAGGAGTGCCGTGGCCTACGTCAGTACCTATCTCAATTACATGGGGCAGACCGAAGAAGCCTTCAACTACTACGCGGCCGCATTCGGGGTTGAGGCGACGCCGCGCATAATGCGTTTCTCGGACATGCCGGCCGCACCAGGTATGCCCGAACTCCCCGAGCACGAACGAAACCTCGTGATGCACGCCGAACTCAAGATCATTGGTGGCCACACGCTTATGGCCACAGACATGTTGGCGTCGATGGGTCATCAGACCCGCATTGGGAACAACACCACTATCAGCCTGAACCTCGATTCTCGGGAGGAGGCCGACCGCCTCTTCGCCATTTTGAGTGACGGCGCCACCGAGTCGGCCGGCATGATGGACATGCCCTACGGCTACTGGGGTGTGGCTCTCGACAAGTTCGGCATTCGCTGGATGTTCAACGTGGCACCGCAGCCCGCATGACGCGGTACCTCATCTCCTTCGACGACGGGGCGATGACGTTCCCGCCCGAAGACCTGCCGGCAGTTGCTGAGGCCGCTCACGCCGTCTTGCGAGACGCCAAAGCCACTCAGGTGTGGATCACCGGTGGTGGCTTTCACACCCCCGAGACCATCGACACCGTTGACGAAAACGGCGTCGTCACCGCGGTGCCCGTCGCGGCCAACCGCAGTCTGCTCGGCGGATTCTGCATTCTGGAACTCGCCAATCTCGCAGAGGCCCACCACTGGGCCGGGCGATTCGCCAAGGCTTGTCGATGCGCCCAAGAAGTCCGTCCCATGATGGACGACCCTGAGGCCTAAGGAGCCGCCAGCCTTAGCAACTTCCCGGACCAGCGGGCACCCCAGGTCCGAGGGCGGGTGCGTCAATTTCACCGGGGTCGCCGAAGAACAAGTTGGGGCCGAGGTGCACGACGTAGTACACGCCGTGCCACGAAATCAGCGAAAAAACACCGAAGGATTTCTCCACGCCGTTCTGTTTATAAACCAGACGAATCCCAGGCTCGTGCCAGTACCCGAGGTTGTTGTAACAAGCCCCCGGCGGCACCCAGTCTTCAGCGTCAGCACGGTAAACCGTTCCGACGTACCTCAACGCACTCGCTCTGACGAAGAGCCGGTGGTACGCGGCAAAGTCGGCACGAAAATTCGCCATCAGTCGATTGTGATAGTCGCCGGCGGGATAGGAAATTGCCTTCAACTGGACGTAGGCAGCCTCTGGGAAAAACAGCCGCTGCGCATCGGTCACGTCGTTGTCCACGATGTCGATAAAGAGGCGCTGACCGAGTTGCGCTGTCGCCGTGGCCAGCACTGGTCGCGCGGTTTGCGGTGTGGCCCCCGCGGATTGCGGGCTCAGAAGTGCCACGAGGGCCGAAATCAGCACGCTCCGACTGATGAGCGATACGCGGGCGGCAAATGGCATTGGGAAAGCCTACCTACCCTGTTGTGTCAGTAGTTCTGCAGACAGTCCGCATCGGTAAAACTCTCCAGTGTGGAGATAGCACTCACCGACGAAGTCTGGTTTTGGAAGGGGCCATCCCCATGGCACTTTCTCACCATAGGTGCCGCCGAGAGTGCCGCTGTTCGGACAATGGTGCACACCGTCACCTACGGGTGGGGCATGGTCCCCTGCGAAGTCACCATCGGGGAGACCACGTTCACAACGTCGCTTTGGCCCAAGGACGAGACCTACATTGTTCCCCTGAAGAAGGCGATTCGCGATCGTGAAGACATCGAGGTCGGTGACGTGATCACGGCCATCATTCGCATCGGGTAGCTCGCGACACATGGGAAACTATGTATATGGATAATTACCTCGAGCTCAATCAAGCGAACTGGGACAGTCGCGTGGAGCACCACCTCACGGGATACGACCTCGACCGCTTCCGTAGCGACCCGAGCTTTCGATCATTCGTTGTCCAGTTTGATGAGCCCCGACTCGGTGACGTCACCGGACTCGACATCGTGCACTTGCAGTGCCACATTGGCACCGACACCATGTCGCTCGAGCGACTCGGTGCCGGCAGCGTCACCGGTGTCGACTTCTCACCGAAGGCCATTGCGGCCGCCCGCTCGCTCGCAGCGGAGTGGGGCCACCGAACCACGTTCGTGGAATCCACTGTCGACGACGCCGCGGTTTCGCTAAACGGCACCACCTACGACATGGTCTACACCGGCATCGGCGCACTCTGCTGGCTCCCCAGCGTGGCCGACTGGGCCCGCACGGTGTCGGCCCTCCTTCGCCCCGGCGGACGGCTCTTTCTTCGTGAGGGCCACCCCATGTTGTGGGCCCTCGATGAGCCGCGACCCGACGGCCTCATCGCTTTGGCATACCCGTATTTTGAGGGAAGTGGGCTGCTGTTCGAGGAGACCAAGACCTACATCGATCACGAAGGCGAGCTCAGCGCCCCGGCCTCGATTTCTTTCAACCACGGCCTGGGGGAAATCTTCACCGCGCTGATGGCGAATGGTCTCGACATCGTCGCCTTTGAGGAACACGACAGCGTGCCGTGGTGCGCACTGGGCGACGAGATGGTGGCCCTCCCCAACGGCGAGTGGCGACTTCGCGACCGGCCCGAGCGGCTCGCCGCCTCGTACACATTGCAAGCACGCAAGCGCTAGCCACGCGTCAGCAATTTCTGCGTGGGGATGTAAGAAGTGTGGGCTCGCGACATACTAGAGATAACGAACGATTTCTTGAAGGAGAAACCATGACCATGTCCCGCTCCCACCTCGCCGCTGTCGCCACCGCCAGCCTCCTCACGTTCGCGCCATTGGCCCTGCCAATCTCGGGATCGGCCACCGCTGCCCCGACTTACATCGCCACTTGCCTCACCCAGAGCGTCAAGCCCACCGAGGTGGTCATCGCCTGCGCAGACGCCAACCGGTACGTCTCGCACATCACCTGGACGAACTGGGGCAGCGCCACCGCCCACGGTAAGGGCACCTTGGCGTGGAACACCTGCACCCCAAACTGCGCGGCCGGCAAGTTCGTGACGCGATCCATCTCCTTCAGCGCCACCGGCCGAAAGCTCGTCAAGGGTAAGGAGACCTACACCACCTTGGTCGGACCCAAGGGCTCGTGGGGCACTACCGGCACCACGTGGAGCCTTCTGCTCGGCTAATTCGGGGCGCTTCTCGCCTCAATCGACGGCCATCACTCGGGACAGAGGTCCGCTCCGGCCACCAAGAAAATTGTTCTCGCTGACTCGTCACGTGCGCCCGTCAGACACCTCGCCACGGTCACAATCGACTTTCGAAATACCCAAGGCAAAGACCAATCTTTTTCTGGCATTTAAGACAACGTAGGACTAGATGTTTCGGACAATTAACTCTATGATGACCCTATGAAACTAAACATCAAATTGCTATTAGCCGCAACGCTTCTTGCAACGACCGGGACCGTACTTGTTGGAAGCACCGGCGCTTCCGCAAGCTCGCTCAAGGGCGAAGCTTGTCCCGCTGCTGGTTCCACCCTGGCGGTCGGAAACACGACCTACACCTGTGTCGCCGTAAAGGTGACTGTCAAGGTCAAGGTCGGTAAGAAGATTGTCACGAAGACGGTTACCAAGGACGAGTGGAACGCTGGCGTAACGGTTGCGACCATCACGCTGCCCACCACCAACTTCGACACCACGCCTCCCGGCACACTGCTCTGGCAGGAAGCCTTCAACGAGAGCGGCCCTCTGTTCTCACAGAACTACAACAACGGCACCGCGCTGACCAGCACGCCAGTCACCAAGTACTGGACGGCTGTTACTGGTTCGGGCACCTACGGTACGGGTGAGATCGAGAACAACGTTGCTTCGGCCGCCACGGAAGACGGCTACGGCGACTTGATCATCACCGCTACCTGCATTGCGCAGAGCAACCCTGGTTGCGAGTCAACGGCACAGCCCATGGGTCAGACTTGGACCGCCGCTCGCATCTGGACGCAGGGCAAGCTGACGTTCGAATACGGTGACCTCGAAGCCCGCATCTGGCTACCCGCCGGTGCGTGGAACTGGCCTGCCTTCTGGATGATGGGCCAGGACTTCACGAACCCCGCTGTTGGTTGGCCTAACTGTGGTGAAATCGACATTGCCGAAGGCCTCCAGCACGAGACCATCGACGGTGCCACCATTCACTCCAACAACCCCGGTACCTCCGCTGACTGGGAAGGTGGCTCTGGTCTGAACCAGCAGGCACCTATCTCCACCGCGGCAATGACCGGTGGCTACCACACCTACGGTGTGCTGTGGGTCAAGAACGCGATCTCCTTCACCCTCGACGGCAAGGTCTTCGCACAGGACACCTACAACCCCGCCAACGGTGACGTGACTCAGACCATCGCTGGTGAGTCCAAGAGCAACGTGTTCGGTTACACCAACGGCGCCATCCCTGGCGTTGGTGGCTCGTGGCCGTTCAACCAGCCCTTCTTCATCATCTTCAACGACGCCATTGGTGGTATCACCTCACCTGTTGCCCAGAACGGCACCACGTCGCAGATGAAGATCAGCTGGGTCAAGTACTACAAGTACCAGGGTCAGGGCACCGTCACCGGCGCCTAGTCCCTTGGTCGGAGCCCTCGGGCTTCAACGGACGAACCCGCTCTCGCTGGCAACAGCGAGAGCGGGTTTTTTCGTGCCCTGAAGCACTCGCTTTCGGGACGCCGCGCCGCGCCCTGTGCAGTCATTACTGATTCTCGACTCGCTGACCACGACCCGAGGGCGCACCTGGGGCGCACCTTTACTGCTCTGCGTGCACAGGCGCTTTTACCCAGGGGGGCACCCGCCCCGCACCGACGCCGAAAGGCCTCTGCGGACACCAACCAGCAGCACCAGATCTGCACCAACGTCCACAGAGCCGCCAGCACGCGTTAAAGAGAAAGGCCCCCGGCACCACGCAGCGTGGTGCCGGGGGCCTTTCGTTAACTACTAGAACAGGCAGTTCGCGCCAGGCTGTCCGTAGACAATGCCGTCAGGGCAGGTGGCGTTCGTGAAGTTCGTGTTCGTAGTGATAACACTCAGTAGGCGCGCACCAGTGAAGTTGGCACCGGTGAAATTCGCATTGGTGAAGTCCGCACCTTCGAAGTCCGCGTGCTGGAAGTTCGCGTTCTTCGCGGTCGAGCCAGTGAAGACGGCGTTTTCAAGGTTCGAGCTCGACAGCGTGGCGCCCGTCAGGTTGGCGTTCGTGAAGTCCGTGGCAACCAACTTCGACGAAGGCATGTACACACCGCTCAAGTTGAGCCCCTGCAGGATCACGCCGGGCAACTGCGCGCCACCAATGCTGGCCGAGGGGCCAATCAGGTACGGAACGGTGGAACCGTCGAAGTTTCCGTTGACCAAGCTCCAGCCACCGGGCAGGCTCGCGGGGGTGCCGACTTCGTACGCCGAAATCACACCGGTCATGTTGGCGTTGGCGAAGATCGCGTTGGTGATCGTGGCCTTCGAGAGCGACACGTTGTTGAGGAATGATCCCGTGAAGTTCGCACCCGTCAGATTCGCGCTCAGGAAGTTTGCACCCGTCAGGTTCAGGTGCGACAGGTTGGCGTTGGCGAGGTTCGCGTGCGCCAGCACGGCGCTCGCGCCTACGAGGTACCCATTCACGAGGTGCCAGCCGCCAGGCAGCGCCGCTGGGGTGCCCACAATGTTGCCTGAGGTAACGCCGGCCAGGATTGACTTGCTCATGTCGGCACCAGTGAGGTTGGCCTTCGCGAAGTTGTCATTGGAGAAGTCCGTCGAGGCGAACTTGCCCTTGACGGCCTTGTAGCCCTTGGCGCACGAGTGCGACAGCACGCTGATGTTCGAGAGCATGCCGTTTGCCGAGCAGGCGTAGTACGTCGAGCGCGTCGTGGTGGCGCCCGCGTCGGTTGCCATCGTGAGGCCGCTCAGGCCCAACGATGCCGTGGCGAGCGTGGCCACTGACTTCAGGAGTGTTCGATTCATTTCCCCACCTTTTGTTGACGTTCCGATGATGTTCGGTCGTGCCTCAAGTATACCGGTATACCTGTTTTTTCCCTTAGAAAATATGGGCGATGAGCGTCGTGTCGCACGTTAAAACACAATGGCCCACTCGCACGAGGCGAGTGGGCCATTGTGATGAAGAACTGGCTTAGGCCTTGGTCAACTTCGTCAAGATCAATGCGACGTCGTTGGTGCCAGGACCTGGGTACGCGTACTGGTTCGTTGGGGTGACCCAACCAGTGAAGCGAGCCGTGGTGTAGGCGTCCCAGTCCGCACCGTAGAGCAGCGGGGCGACCGGCACGTCGTTGGTCATGATGGCCGACAACTTGTTCACTTCAGCCTGGAAGGCTGGGGTGCCCTGACGCAGACCCGACAGCGCCACCAGGTCAGCCTGAGCGGCCGAGTTCTGGTAGGCACCGTAGTTGGTCGAGCCACCGGTGTTGGCCGGGTCGTCGAGCCAGTTTTCGAACTGGCTGTAGGGGTTCGTTCCACCAGCACCCCAGTGGATCATGGCGTCGAAGTTGTGGGTGAAGATGTTGGCGTTCCACTGACCAGTCGTCACACCGACGGTGTTGACGTTGATGTGGTCACCCTGGAGGGTGGCCGAGATCATCTGCTCGTCTTCGGCGTAGTCCGAGTAGCCGGTGGGGTCCTGGATGGAGAACTGGCACTCCGTGTTGATCGACAGGTGCGTCTGTGCAGCCGCCGTGGCGGTGTTGACGGCGAAGTAGCTGTTCGAGTCGACCGCGAAACCGTGGGCCTTCAGGTACTTGGTGACCTGAGCGTAGGTCCAGCCGTTCAAGTTGTAGTTGTTCTTGTACGGACCTTCGTAGGCGGCCTGCGCTGGGGTCATACCACTGGTCGACGTGGCGGGCTGCTCGAAACCGGTCTCACCGATCTGGCTCAACTGGTTGCGGTCAATTGCCATCGACACGGCGTAACGGAAGTAGGGGTCAGCCAAGCAGTCACGGTTGCCGTCGGGAGCCGACGACGACACGTTGAACCACAGCGTCACGGTCGAACCCGCGGGGTAGTAGAAGTGGTTCTGCGCTGGGTTCGACGCAATGAACACCTGCTTGATCTGCGGGATGTCGTTACCGGCCCAGTCGAGCTGGTGAGTGACGAGGGCCTGCGTGGCGTCCTGGTTGGCCGCGTAGTAGGGGACGTGCACGCCGGTCACGTAGGGCTTGGCCGTCATCTTCCAGTGGGGCGACGCGGTGTAGCTAATGAGCTGCGTGTTGTAGCCGGTAGGCAAGTACGGGCCGTTGCCCAGCACGTCATTGTTGGTCAGCGTCGAGGTACCTGAGGTGATGTACACCGGTGAACCAGCGGGGTACCCGGGGATGTTGTCACCGGCCACGGGGAAGATCAAGACGCTGCCCAGGGCGTCCTGGTTCGCGAACTGTGGCGTGGGGAACGTCAGGGTGACCTTGTTGCCCGAGGCAGTCGCGGGGGTCGCCAGCGTTGGCACACCGAACACGTTCATGCCGGCGTTGGTGTTGATGACGTTGAACTCATTGGCAACCTGTGCCGCCGTGACGGGTGAGCCATTGCTCCACTCCGCCTTGGGGTTGATTGTGAACGTCACCACCTGGCCAGTGGCGTTGAAGACTTCATTGGTCGCGATCCACGGCGTCCAGACGTTGGGCTTCATGGCGTTGTACTGAATCAGCGGCTCGTAGGAGAGCGCGTTCAACGACATCTGCGTACCCACCGACTGGCTGTCAACAGGGTTGAAGTTGTTGGTGAACGTCACACCGACGTTGGTCTCTTCGGTCAGGATCGTCGGGCTGGAAATAGCACCGGTCACCTGAGTCGACACGGCCACGACGCCGAGCGAGATGCTCGACAAAGCCATGAGGCTGGCCAGGAACTTCTTGTTCATTTCTTTCCCCTTTATTTCGTCGCAACTTTTGTCACGACACTGATTACTCTTGCACTGCAAAACTTCGGGTACTGCGCTCGCTGCGGCCACGCCGCCACAGCGTTTGCACGGATTTTCTCCGTACCGTAGTGGGAATATTCTAGCGAACGCCCCACAACTTCCTTCATGGCGCACGACGCGCTCACGCCCGTCGTACCCCGTTGGCGTCATCAACCGCCGCGCGATTCGGACTCATTCGTTTGACGAATGTGCCCTATTCAGGAGAAAGAAATTCATACAACGTTGTCTTTCTCCCCCCACGCGACGTCCTCCTACGCCGACACCTTCTTCGTGATGCTCACCGCCGCACGCTGTTCAGGCGAGGCCTGCAACCAGCAGCGTGACGAGTGACCTTCAGCGATCTCCACAACGGGCGGCTGGTTGCCGTGGCAGATGTCGAGCGCTTGCGGGCATCGCGGGCTGAATCGGCAGCCGGCGTAATTGAAACCAGCGCCACCCGGGTCCTTGGACTTCGACTCGTGACTGCTCTCGAGGTTCTCGGGGTCCGGCACCGACGACACCAGCAGCTGGGTGTAGGGGTGGACGGGGGCGTCGATGATCGAGGTGTCGCGAGCCCGCTCGACAATCTGACCGGCGTACATCACGACGGTCTCGTCGGCGATGTAGCGCGCCGAGGCGATGTCGTGGGTGATGTAGAGCATGGCCAAGTTACGGTCGTCGCAGAGCTTGCGCAGCAGGTTCAGCACACCGAGTCGCACCGAGACGTCGAGCATCGAGATGGGTTCGTCGGCCAGCAGAATCTTCGGGTTGACCGCGAGACCACGCGCAATGTTGATGCGCTGGAGCTGTCCACCGGAGAGCTCGTGCGGGTAGCGGTCCAAATACTGCTGGGGTGGGCTGAGCGACACACTTTCGAGCACTTCGTGCGCCTTTTCCACGACCTGCTCCTTGGGCGTGCCGTGAATCAACAACGGACGCTCAATGGCGTGCATGATGCGGTGCACGGGGTTGATCGAGGCGAATGGGTCCTGGAGGACCAGCTGGACTTCACGGGCGTAGGCGAGGTCGCGCTGGGCCTTGAGGTCCACCTTCTCACCGTTCAGCAGCAGTTCACCGCTGGTCGGCGCGACGATGCGCGAGAGCATCCGCGACAAGACGGACTTACCTGAACCACTCTCACCCACCACGGCCAACACGTAGCCGGCGCGCAGGCTGACGTCGACGTCTTCCACCGCGACCACACGGCGCTTGCGTGAAAACAGACCAGCGTCACCGCGGACCATGAAGTGACGGGTCAGTCCACGGGCCTCGAGGAGGACATCGCCCTTGGTTACCTCAGTCATGCGACACCACCTTTCGAGGCACTCTTCTTGGACAGTTCCACCGGAACGGTGGCGGCCACCGAGGGGTCGTGCAGCCAGCACGACACCAGGCGACCTGATTCAATCGACGCCAGTGGCGGGACCTGCTGGTGGCAGATTTCCATGGCGTAGGGGCAGCGTGGGGCGAAGGTGCAGCCCTCGGGCAGCGACTTCAGGTCCGGCGGCGAGCCCGGAATACCGGTGAGCTCCTTGCGCTCGCCGTGCAGCGGCGGGAAGGAGTTCATGAGTCCGAGGGTGTAGGGGTGACGGGGCGTGTTGTACAGCTCCGTCGCCACGGCGCGCTCAACAATGTGACCGGCGTACATCACCATGATCTCGTCAGCCAACTCCACCAGCAACGACAGGTCGTGGGTAATGAAGATCATTGCGAAGCCGAGCTTCTTACGAAGTTCGTAGAGCTCCGACACGATCTCGCGCTGGGTCACGACGTCGAGCGCCGTCGTGGGCTCGTCCATGATCACCAGGTCGGGGTTCAGGGCGAGGGCCATGGCAATCATGACCCGCTGGCGCTGTCCACCGGAGAGTTCGTGCGGGAAGCGGTCCAGACGATCGGCGTGCAGGCCCACCATCGCGAGGAGTTCGATGGAACGCTCCTTGCGCTGCTTCTTGTTCATCGACGTGTCGTGGGTGCGCAGCACCTCATCGAATTCGCGACCAATGCGGCGCAGCGGGTTGAGCGCGTTCAGCGCGCTCTGCAGCACGATCGAGATGTGCGACCAACGAACGGTGCGCAGGTCATCTTCGGTGGCGGCCAGCATGTCGAAGGGCGTCGAGCCGTTCTCCGTCGGAATATTGAAGGTGACGTCGCCACCCGAAATCACCCCGGGGCTGCGCAGTAGTCGGGTGAGTCCGTAGACCAGGGTTGACTTGCCTGAACCACTCTCACCGGCGACCCCGAGCACCTTGGAGGCGCCGAGGGTGAAGTTGACGTTGCTCACGGCGCGCACCGAGGCGTCGCCGTAGCCGTAGTTGATGCTGAAGTCGTTGACTTCCAGAATGGTGCGGTCGTTGCTCACTGGCCTTCTCCCTGTGGTGTGGTCGGTGTGGCGACGCGTGCGAACAGCTCACGCTGCACGGGCGTGTAGCCCAGACGGGGACGACGCGACATCCCGATCTTGCGACGGGCGCGGCCGCTCAACCCACCCGCACGGAGGCGGGGGTTGATGAACTCGTCAATGCCGAAGTTGATGAGCGACAGACTGGTACCCACCAACGCAATCGCGATGCCGGGAGGTGCCAACCACCACCACTCGTTGGCCAGGGCCGCGTTGTTCGACTGGGCCCAGTAGAGCATCGTGCCCCAGTTCCAGGTCGAGACGCTGGTCAGACCAAGGAAGGCCAGGGTGGTGTAGACACCGACGGCGTAAAGAATGGTGAAGAGGAGCGACGAGGCCAGAATCGGCAGCAGGTTCGGTCCGATCTCGGCGAACATAATGCGACGGCGGCTCTCACCAATAATGCGCGCGGCCTCGACGAAGTCGCGGTCACGCAGCGACATGGTCTGCGAACGCAACACGCGCGCACCCCACGCCCAGCCCGTGAGGGCCACGACGAGACCGATGATCAAAGGATTCGACTGCTGACTGGTCGGCAGGTAACTGTTGATCACGATCAACAGCGGCAGACCAGGAATGGCGAGGAAGACGTTCGAGAGCATCGAGAGGCCGTCGTCCGCGCGACCACCGAGATAGCCCGCGGCGACACCGATGGTCACCGACAAAATCGTTGCGACGAGACCGGCGATGAAGCCCACCACCATGGTCTCGCGACACCCGACGAGGAACTGGGAGAAGACGTCTTGACCCAGCGTCGTCGTGCCGAACCAGTGCGACCACGATGGGTGCAGGTTCGGGATGAAGCTCGTGGTGTTCGGGTTGTAGGGGGCAATCCACGGACCAATCACCGTCAGCACGATGAAGGTCAGCAAGATACCGAGTCCGATGAGGACCTTCGGTGACTTTGGAAGTTGCATTGATTTCATTAGTGTGCCGTCGCAGTCCGGGTCCGGGGGTCAAGTACGTAGTACAGAAGGTCAGCCAACAAGTTGGCGCCGAGCACCGTGAAGGTGATCAACAAGAAGATGCCCTGCAGCAGCGGGTAGTCCTCGTTGCCCACGGCCTGCACCAGGATGGCGCCAACACCGGGGTAGTTGAAGACCTGCTCCACCACCAACGCACCCGACACCAGCAGACCGATTGCCAGGGCGAAGTTGGAGACTGACGGCAAGATGGCGTTGCGGGCGGCCAGGTAGATAACGCGGCGGCGCGGCAGTCCCTTGGCCACGGCCATCAAGACGAAGTCCTCGCCGACCGTGGTGATCATCATGTTGCGCATGCCCAGCATCCACCCGGCCAACGAGCCCAGCAAGATGGACAACACGGGGAGTTCACCGTAGCGAAGGACACTGAGGATGAAGTTCCAGTGCCAGCCAGGCGTAATGGAAAGGTCGTAGGCATTCATCATGGGGAACCAGTGCAAACGGCTGGCAAACACCATGACCATGATGGTGCCCAAGAAGTAGTACGGCACGGCCTGCAGGAACGTCGCGACCGGGATGAACGAGTCGGCGCGCGACCCCCGAGTCCACCCGAAGACCACGCCGAGGAAGGTACCGGCGAAGAAGCTAAGCACCGTGGCGGCGCCGACCAGACCAATGGTCCACCACACGCGGGCCGACAAGACCGAGCTCACGGTGGCCGGGTTGAAGGTGATCGAGTTGCCGAGGTTGCCGTGCAGCAGGTTGTTCAGGTAGGTGAAGTACAACTGCAACGCTGAGTGGTGCGAGCCCACGCCGAACTGAATCTTGATTGCTTCGATTTCCTGGACCGTCACGCGGCCCTTCAACGTCGCAATGATCTGCTCGTAGGGGTTACCGGGCATCAAGCGTGGCAGGATGAAGTTGACCGTAATGGCCACCCACGCCGTGAGGGCGTAGAGCCCGAGTCGCCTCAATAGGAATTTCATAGTGTGACCATCTCTCTCAGCACGTTCATGCTTTTCCCTTCACCACAACCACACGATTCGCGCGGCACGAAGTGCGTTGGCTGTGCCACCAACTTCTTCGCCCGCTGCGGATTCGCCATGGCGTCGACCAGCAACCGCACCGCTTCTCGGCCCATGCCGAAGGTGTCCTGACGGACCGTCGTGAGCGGTGGGCTCATCAATTGCGAAATGGGGGTGTCGTCAAACCCCGTGAACTTCAGATCCTCGGGCACACGGATCCCGTGGCTGCGCGCCACACCCATGGCGCCGTAGGCCATCTGGTCATTGGCGCAGACCATCACCTCGGGCAGGGCGTCGCCGCGCTCGAGGCGGTCCAGCATGGCCCGGGCGCCGCTCGAGACGGACCAGTCGCCGTCCAAAATGTCACCCTCGTCCACCGTGCCGCCGAGTTCGCGGAAACTGGTGAGGAAGGCGTCGCGACGGGCGCGGGCGTCAGAACTGCGAAGTCGTCCGCTCACGAAACCGGCGCGCTTCACGCCGTGCACGGCAATGAGGTGCTCGGCAATGGTGCGCATGGCGGCGTCGTTGGCACTGTGGACGGTGTCGGCGTGATCGGACGAAGCGTCGCCGGCCAGCACGACGAGCGGCAGGCGCTGCTCCAAACGCGAGACAACGTCGGGGGTGAAGACACTTTCCAGGGCAATAATGCCGTCGACGTTGCCAACCATGCGCTGTAAGGCGTCCAAACGCTGGTCGAATTCATCC
>Ga0007805_1000495_pt1 | contig 13599 bp, 39 predicted proteins | sample CryBogCBE24Aug09_FD_71231 | JGI IMG/M metagenome (GOLD analysis project Ga0007805, IMG submission 71231) | Freshwater microbial communities from Crystal Bog, Wisconsin, USA - CBE24Aug09 | ecosystem: Environmental > Aquatic > Freshwater > Lake | place: Crystal Bog, Wisconsin, USA | collected... | reverse complement strand
TCCATAAGAATGTAAATCTTGTGGCAAGTGTCCCAAGTAATCGCTACTGCTTCATTAAGTGTTAGAGCAACTTCGCCCCATACCTTGTCTAGTGTGTCTCTCATTTTTCTCCTATCAGGTTCGCTATTTGCAAACTCCAACATAACTACTTTAGCATACTTCTTGTAAATTGTCAAATCATTTAGTTCGCGTACGCGATACAGGGGGGTATTCCCCCTACATCTGATTCATCAACTTATCGTGAAGTGCACGGTAGTCGATAGAAATGCTTCGCTCAATCTCACTTTCATCAACGTTATCGTTTTCAAGTGCCAGTTCAATAAATCTGTAAGAACGAGTAATAAGTCCCATCAGAATCTTGTCTGCTTCGTTTCTTGTTACCTGAAACGTAATCAAATCTAATGCTGTTTGCATTTTTCTCCTATCAGTCTGCTACTTGCAAACTTCAATACAAATACTATACCATACATTTTGTAAAATGTCAAGTCAGTAATCTCGCGTACGCGATAGCGGGGGGAGATTATCTCCGCCCCATTGCCTTACGGTGATTACGCCTAGCGCATTTACCGCATACGGTATTGCCTAAGTAGCCAAGAGGGTCTATGTGCCCGCATTTGGCTTTCATTTCGTTTATTTCGTCTAACATCTTTTCTAGTTCGCGGGTAACTCTCATTAGTACCCCAAGAAATGATAAAGTTCAACGGCAGAATACAACTGCTCATCTTCGTGACTAGCGTAATCTTCAGCGTCTTCTACGAAAGAGCAATACGCCTGAATACCTAGTTCACCCTTAAAACCGTGTTCCTTTAATGCCTGAACTACCTGCTTGGGACTAAAATAAATCCCTTCCATCAGTTCTAGTGTTTCGCTGTAAGCCATTGTTTTCTCCTATCAGTTCCGCTACTTGCAGAATCCAATAGAAACACTATACCACATAAATTGCAATTTGTCAAGTCACTAGATAAAAAATCCACACACAGTTTTTCCTAAAAACTGCCTCGCGCCCGCCCGCGCACGCGTCGCGCACGCGACACGTACGCACGCGACACATACGCACGCACGCGAAGCAGAGTTATCCACAGGCTGTGGATAACCTGTGGATAACTACCCTGCCAACATCTGGCAGAATTGCTTGGCTTCTTCTACGTCCTTGAATCCAGTAGGCGTCATTAGTTTTCCCCACATGTAAAGACCCCATTCTTTATTGGCGTCTCTGAGCAGGAAATAAGTCTCAAACTTCTCTCCATTGATGAATCCAAGAACCTCGTCCTTGGCTGTCTTTTTCCACTTAATGTCTGCCATAAGTGCCTTTCATAGTTCGCTATTTGCAAACTTCAATACAAAAATTGTATCACACTTTTACTAAAAAGTCAAGCCGAATGGCTTCGCGTACGCGACACATACGTACGCGAGGTTTTCTAAGTTTTCCTAAGTCCTCGCGTATGCATACGCACGCACGCGAAGCAGAGTCGGGGGGCGCTTTTCAGCGCTCCCCTTCTCTCGTCTTAGTAGTTACTGCGGAATACTGCCACACCGCCATTTACGTTTGCGCTAAAATAGTCACCCATAAAAAGGTCGCGAGCAAATGCGTCATAGTCAAAGTAGTAGCGAATGTGGTCAGGCATCTCAGCAATGTAACCCAAATCTTCGGCTAGGTTCTCAGCAAAATCCTTCTCTGAATACCAAACACCTGCAAACGCTTCGGTGAACTTGTCCCAAAACTCATTAACCTCATAGTTCTCAAAACTGTCATTGTCCCAAAACGCAAACGCTTCTGACTCGTTATCCTCGAAACCTTTAGGGGTTTCTTGCATTACTTCCTCAAATGTAATCATTTTACTCCAATCGGTTCGCTACTTGCAAACTCAATAAAACAAGCATACCACATAAAACACAATTTGTCAAGTTAGTTGTCTCGCGTACGCGAGATTACTTAAGTTTCCCTAAGTCTTCGCGTATACGTACACGCGATAAACCCCTTTCGGGGTAAGTTCTAAATGAACTCAAACGGGTCTCTGTCCTCAAAGATGTCTTCCCACTCGTCAAACGTTGGAAACGTGCCATCTTCTTCGTGTTGCTTCATAATGTAATCGTACTCTTCACGAATACGCTCTGTCTGCTCGTCATAACCTTTAGTCATAACTCTCCTTGCTGTCTGCTACTTGCAAACTTCAATAAAACAAGTATAACACATTTTCTTTATTTTGTCAAGTTACTGCTTTCGCGTACGCGAGGTTTCCTGAAATCTCTGAACGCTCGCGTATGTGCACACGCACGCGATAGCCCCAATTTTTCGGGGCGGGGCTAACGACTGGCTAAATAGTGCTGAGCCATAGCCATAGCCTTAGCACAAACCTTAGCGCCGTACTCCTTAACACACATCAACCCACCTTCGTGAAAGTTATGAACAGCCTGTGCATAACTAAGAGTGCAGGAATAGTAGAGGTGCGCGTGATGGCAGATAGCCCCCATTAGCGCCTACCTTCTACCGCAAAGTAACCAACAATTAACCCAATACCAGCACAACCCAAACCAAAGGCAATACAAGCCCATTGGACTAGGATAGAGTTGTTATCGAATGGAACTTTACTCTCTACCCAAAAATAGGCTAGAGCGTAAGATGTAAGAGCAACACCCCAAACAAAAATGCGCTTGTTGCGTAGTTCACGCTTGCGCCTTGACGATAATGACATTTTTTTCCTCTCTCGTTTGCTACTTGCAAACTTGATAACAACACATTAGCACACTTTTTGTATTTTGTCAAGTCGGTTAGTTCGCGTACGCGAGACTTCCTAAATCTTCCAACTCCTCGTGTATGCATACACGCGACAAACCCCTTTCGGGGCGAACTATGAAAGTTCGTCTGCAAACACTCGTTCAACCTGAGCAATCACCATAGTAATAGCGTCAATCTGACCCTCACCATAGGCAATAGCGTCAATGTCCTTAAAGGGCTTAACAATGTCTTTCGTACCTTCGTTATAGTCGTTAAGAAACTTGAGTAGTAGTTCAACCTTCTTAGCCGTCATTACTGCCATAATGCTCCTTGCCGTTCGCTACTTGCAAACTCCAATACAAACACTATAACACATTTTTTCTATTTTGTCAAGTTACTGCTTTCGCGTACGCGAGACTTCCTAAAATAACAAGAGTGTCGCGTATGACACACACACGCGATAACAACCCCTTTTGGGGTTTGTGTTCATTCGTCATCGTCCTTCGCTCCGTAACAGTCCAAACACAATGCTCCAGGGTAAGAGTCAATTTTCTCCATCAGCGTTTCACACTCTAGGCAGGCTAGGTAATCAATCATCATAGTCCTTTCATAACTTGATAACAACTACTATAGCACACAAATTGTAAAATGTCAAATTATTGTTCTCGCGTACGCGAAGATGGTGTTTTCACACCATTGCCTCCCACTCGGCATACAAAGCGTTCAATAACTTCGTCCACTCTGCAACCTGCTCGGCAATCAACTGCTCTGGCAATCCCTGGGCTGGGGTCTGCTTCTCCCACTCCCTTACTGTGTTTTCAACGGCTGTGATAGCCATTGAAATCTGACGGTCACTCAGGTTCATACTTCCCTCTCTTGTTTGCTACTTGCAAACTCAATACTAATACTATAACACATAAATTGTAATTTGTCAAGTTTGTGGTTTCGCGTACGCGAGACACGCGCGAGGCTTTCCTAAAATCCCCAGCCGTTCGCGTGTGCGCACGCACGCACGCGATACAGCCCCTTTTATGGGAGCGGGAGCCAACAGTCCTCCCCGCAGTTCCAGCAGGAGAACCATACGGGATAGCCTTCTGGGCCCTCATCAAGGATGAGTTCGCCAAGAGACTTTTCTCCGCAAATCATACAACGGACAAGGAGGTCTCCCCTGTCGTCTTTGATTGTGTAAGAGTAGAACTTGTAGTCTTCTGGGTTTGTTGGCATAGTTGCCCCTTTTTGTTTGTAACAAGGCTTGTCCTTGTTGAGAACAAGTATAGCACATCAATCGCTGTTTGTCAAGTTAAAAAGAGACTTTTTTTTCACACACGCGATTTCCTAAAAATTGCCAGAAGACAAAATCTTACACGTCGCGCACGCGAATACGCGCCCGCCCGCGCATACGCGACACGCGCACGCACGCGCACGCACGCGAGGCAAAGTTATCCACAAGGCTGTGGATAACCCTGTGGATAAACCTTACATTTCATTAACCATCATCAAACCACATTTTGCGATGTTTAGGTGACGTGATGTAGTGACGCTGTGGAATTGGTCGGTGAACCACTTCGACTGCGTAGGGATTGCATAGGTAGCGATGATGGTGTTGTAACTCCATACGTAGTAGACGTTCCCTGAGCGCTCTCCACGGATTGAGTTGCCCTTGAATGGTACTAGGTTAGCGATTGCGTTTTGTGCTTCGCTGAGTGATGTGTAAGCCATTTTTTCCTTTCTTGCTTGCTATTTGCAAACTTGAATAGAACCACTATAGCACATAAAATCTATTTTGTCAAATCGTTGCTATCGCGTACGCGAGACTTTCTAAAATCTCTAAACGCTCGCGTACGCACGCGCACGCACGCGAAGTCTTGCGTGCTGTAATCGTTGACATTTTCACACCTCCTCTGATTGTAGAACTGAAACAACTTGGTGAGAATTATTCTTGCACCAGTCCATTGCCCAGCCGAGGTCATCAAAAAGTATTTCTGATACAACGGTGCAAGTAGAACTTGCGTAAGCAACCCACTTCGCAACTGGACCAACTTTTTCTAAACGAAGAACAACTTTCATCTTTTTACTCCAATCGGTTTGCTACTTGCAAACTTGAATAGAACCACTATAGCACACATTTAGTAGTTTGTCAAGTTAATTTTCTTACGTACGCGAGGGGATAATTTTTGCACACACAGTTTTTCCTAAAATTCTCTTCGCACGCGCCTACGCACGCGTCGCATACGCGAGGCACGCGCCCGCCCGCGCCCGCACACGCACGCGAAGCATACGCGAGACATTTTTTTCACACGCGAAATTTCTTAAAAACTTCCAGCGCTCCGCTCCTGTACACGTCGCGTACGCGAGGCAATTTTTTTGACAAAAAAAAGTTATCCACAAGGCGATTTTCTGCCCTGTGGATAACTTTTTAATAACTGCGGGTTAGTCGAAGTCGTCCCATTGGTCTTGACTAACTGCAACCACGCGGTATTTTTCAATAACTGCGCTGTCGCTCTCTAGAAGACTGTCTAGGTCTGAGTTCATTAGGAACTCTACTAGGCCTTCAGCGTTATTCTTCTTCATCGGGTACTCCTTTCTTTCACTTAGGTTTTTTTTAATAATTGGGGGAGGGTTGGGGAGGGTTGCCCCCCCCACTCTCACTACTTGGTAGCGTGTTCACGCTTCCAGTTCTTGCCACCGTTCACGAACCTATCGAGGTGCTGGCCTACTTTCACGAAGTAATCCATTCCTTGCTGGTCATCTACTGGCTTGCCAATTTCTGCCGTCTGGGCAATTTTTGATAACTGCGCTAGGTAGTCTGCACGCTGGATTGCTGTCATCTTGCGGACTAGTCCCTTCTGGTTGTATTCCTTGCCGACTGTACCTTGAAGTAACTTCTTGGCGTTGCATTCCATCTCAGCCCAGTAAATTACACCTGAACTTTTTTTAATAACTACGGTAATTTTCTCTAGGTCGGTGTTGTTGCTCACCATCTCATCATTCACAATGATGAGGCTGGTAGTACCGTCTGCCTCTAGTCTGGCCGATAGCCACTTGCCAGCACCGTTACCTCGCTGTGTATCGGCTAATTCGTAATCGGCGAACTTTCCGCCGATAAGGCTACTGGTGTCAAGAGTCTCGGCCAGTAGGTCAAACTTAGGAGACATCTTGCCACGCTTGGCAAGTGTCACATAAGTAGCGTTTCTATCCTTCATTTCAATCTCCTCTATGTTCCACGTGGAACATCTTGGCAATTCTTCGAGGTTATTTACCTCGCTGTAAACAGTATTGCATAAACTGACACTAATTGCAATTCCATTTTATGCCCTCTCATCAGGCATTTTAGAAAATAATCTAAATAATTTTGGCCCGACTGGCCTAAATTGCCCTAATCAGAGCGCCAGCGAGAGCCCACACAAACAGCATTTCTTTTCCACGGTGTCACCACGTCTGTCACAGGTAGTTCTATTATCCGAACATTTGTTCAAGTAGAATAAAGCCTTGACTTGGGTCCCATTTTGTGTATAATTGTTGTATGGCAAAGGCTATTAGAATTTCAGACGGAAAAGAGTTTGAGTACGTTATTTTTAACGGGGAGAACCTGGAAGAAGCACGTCTTCTTTTCAAAGCAACTAATAACGCCTCAGTCGAAGTTCAAGTAGACCGTACAGAGCGCGGCTCCCTAGAAATGCGTGTTTTTACCGAGGGGTTGTACAAGCGCTCTATCTTCGCAGCAGTAGATTCGTATATTTTAAATTCGGGGGGAAAACCTGAAATCTTCGAAGCGGGTCCCTTTTTCAGGTACTTCCAACGTATCAGTACCCCTACCAGTATTAAAGCCTCTGTATCGCAATCTAAGGACCTTTGGGAGAACCCTAACAACATCCTTAACATACGAGAAGCACTTAGTTGGTACCTAGAGACAGATAACATAGGTACTAGTTATAAAGTAAAAGATAACACTAACTCAGGAGTAACAATGTCCAAGTGTAATGGCAACTGTAAATGCAAGAAAAAAGAAGTAGACGCTACTACGGCTGAAGTATATGAAATTACTTCTAATTTTGATGCCGAGGAGTTCCAGGCATTTATTGGAGATAGTATTCCGTTTCACGTCACCTATCGCTATACGTCTATAGGTACGTTGTTCATGGGGTTGACGCTTCAGACTGGGAATTTGTTTGCGGTGAATATTACTCCGGGGGACTCAGTTATCCGACTCAGCAACGGGCGGCTTGCTCACACCCCAGGCACTCACTCCAACCTTTAACGCAATACTCTATATGTTATTAGTAAGAGAGATACTAAGTATAACAGTAATAGTCATCCTTATTGTTATTTCGTACATTTCCAGCAAATAAACAAAACCCCTTTTTTCAAAAAAATTTTTTGAAGGCCAAGGCCTTTGGTAGTTGAGTATTTAAATGGGAAGTTAAATAAGGTAGTTGGCTGGAAAATATGTATGATATGTTATATCGTATCGGCCCAGAACACAAACTATATTAAAATAAGTGATATAGAATAATCGGCTATGCCGCCCCCCCCCAAAAAAATACCCACAGCCTGCAACCGGGGGGGTGTACAGACTGTGGGCGATGCAGACTCCCGTCTGGCCTGAGCCGCACAGAAGGTTGAGGTCGTCCTTAATCGGAGCCCTTCTGTAAGGCTCACACCTTACGAATCTAGGTGTAACTTTGCTCTAAGTGTATCAAAGACGTGTGCTTGGCGCTGGGCATCAAGCATAGACAAGTTTAACTTCTTGTAGTTGAGGTAGAGTTCTTCCTCTAGTTTGTCTATCTTCTCTTTAAGCGTTTTCTTTCTAATCCACATCGTCATACTCCGTTTTCTCGCATAGTTTAGATATTTCTTTTAGAATACCGCGGATTTTATCCAGGGAATCATCTATTGCCCAAAAATTTACAACACTATCCACGTAATCCACTTCAGTTGGTTCGTTATTCATCTTTCCCCCAGTTTAGTATTGCTCTTACATACATTGCTACGTACATGATGCTGTACGCAATAAAACCATACTGCTTAGTAGATAGCGCATAGGCTACCCATAGGCATTCGTTGAGGATAAGAATTCCCCATCCCCAAATCTTCTTTCCCCCAACAAAAAATAGACCAAGGGAACCAACGGCAGCAAGAACCCAAGACCACATCAGTTAACTAACATGTCCCAAATAAGCATTAACAATGCGCCCGTAACAACGCCGATAGCCCAAGTCAGTCCAAAAGTAATATAAAACATTAATCACCAAGTCTTCCATAATAGGTAAATAATTACAATCCACACGCACAACAAATTAGTTTGAGCACCCATTATTTCCACGCCCCAAAGATACCGAATAACACAAACAAGAAAAATGCTATAGCGCCAACTAAAGCAATGTGTGCAATCCAATTAATTACTATGTTCATTTTTCATCCATCCATTCTGGCTCAGCCTTGTGCGGACCGTGCGGTGATAGGTGAACCCATTGGTCGTCATCGCCAATGTTTTCCCAGTCAGTACCATCTCGTGAGTACTTAACAATCTTTAAACCACAGTGCTTGCAATCTGTCACTGCTCGAAGCCTTTAACAACGTAAAGTTCTTCTTCTTTCTCAACAAGAATATCGCCGCTTTTCCATTCAACAATAGGAAAGCCACGACTGTTGAAACCAACAACCGTGCCGAGGCGCTCTGTGTTAAAAACTTCGTCTCCTACTTTGACGTTGACCATGGTAAACCTTCTTTTTCAATAGCGTTAACAAGGGCGTATTGTACAAAATGTGTTGGTCTCATACCGTGTTCCTTAGCCATCTCTTTAATCTTTTGGTATTCTTCAACGGTAAAATCCATGCTAACTTTTTCCATTTGTTTTTTCATTTTGCGCGGGTAGCGGCGTGGTGGAATAGTTGTCATTAATCTTCTTCTCTTTCTATTAATCCCTCTGTTGCACGATACTCGCTCAAGGGGACAATTGCAATGTTTAATTCTGGGTCAAGAAAATATTGAATGTCTTTTAATGCTTGGACGTACCCACGTTGCCAACGTTGATACCAGCGTGGTTTATTGGAAGACATAATCTCCGCAAAAAACCTTCCACTTGACAAAGCAATGCTTTCCTTGTGCTTCATCGCTTGTACCAATCTGGCCCATAGGTGTCACGGCGATAACAGATAATGGCGCCAATGTTGTAGACGGGCATGTCAACAAGGCTGTCTTCAACCGATTCATTGGTCATTGGTGTGCCATAGCGAATATGATTCTTTATGCGGTGAAGTTTGTCATTCATGCGAATAAGCGCACCAACCCAGCCAGGAGTCCCAAACTCGGCGCTGGCTAGTACGTTTGCCCAACTATCCTCTGGGGAACCGTAATCCTTGGACTTTCGGTCGTGCATTTCTTTCAGTTCAATTAAAACTGCTTCAAACTCAATGTTGGGGTTAAGCGTTACTTGTTTCATTACTTTCTTTCTTTAGGTATTCCATCAATGCTTCAAGGTCACGGCTTTCAACGTGCGCCTTGTATGCTACAACACAGTTATCACAACGACAGTTATGTCTGCTGGAATGTGTAGAGTAAGTTCCGTGTACAACTTCTTTGCGCGGATTTCTTACCATACATCGTGGATTACATTCACACCATTTTTTCATATATTTCCTTTATAGGGGTTAATTTTATTGCAGGAACAGCAACTCTGTTTGTGTCGTTGTTGTACGGTTTCCCGTTTTCCCACAAGTCTTTTGCATAGCCCCCGCCTAAAATTCTGACGGTGGTAACTTCTTTTAAGTTACTACTCTCACAGTAGGTACAAACACAACTGTACTTCAAAGACAACTTACTTTCAACCCATAAAACCAAACGATTTAATTCTGCGTCTTTACGGTCAACGGGCATTGCAAAACTGCTGCGGCGCCATTTAATTTCTAGTTCGGTGGAAGACCAAAGACCATCGGGAAGGCCACTGTATTTATCGTGGTCTTCCTTCTCCCATACACCGGCATAACAGTATGCACCAAGTATTTTGCAAGCGCCAATCTCCGCAGCAGCAGCATGAACATTGGCAAGAACATTGTCTAGCATCAGGCTCTCTGCTTTGTAAGATACCCTGTCTTGCTTTGTAAGGTTTTGATGATTTCTACCAAGACCCACTTGATAGGCGGTGCTGTCTTCCCACGGCAATAGGGCCGTGTGCAGCGCCTGGCTTTGAAGTTGAGGAACGTCCACTCTTTTGCCCTAGCCGCGAATGTCGGTAATGATAATTAGAGCCTCATAATAAGCCTGAGCAAAACCCTTGTCATAGGCTTCATCTCTTTGTTGAGAAAGTCTCATGTGGTGCTCTGCCTGGGCTTTTACCTTGTAATAAGCCTCGTCTAGTTTTTTTCCCATTATCTTCCTTTTTTTATAAAGTTCCGAGACTACGGTTCGAACGTAGAATGACAGATTCAAAGTCTGTAGTGTTGCCGGTTACACCATCTCGGATTGTTTTTTTTGTCTTTATATGACATTGGCTCCGGGGGCACGACTTGAACGTGCGACATATCGATTAACAGTCGATTGTTCTGCCAACTGAACTACCCCGGATTGCAAATTAGCGCAAACGCTTCTTTGGCTCCGCGGTTTTTTTAACAACTTTTTTTACTTTTGCTGATGTAGTTTTAGGTGTGGGTGTTGAAATTAATGTTGATAACTTTGTGTCAAGAATTTCAAGTTTTGCAAGAACACTGTTAACTTCTTCTTCAACGTGTGAAATATAATTCTCAGCCTTGGTTGCGTACTTTCTTAGCATTGCAACTCCGCCACCAGCCGTACCGGCCCAAGCAACAGCAATTGAAACAATTGATGATGTATTTGACATTAATTCTCCTTATGAGTTATTAGAAACGCGCAATAAGGGTACCATTCTATTTGTTTTATGTCAAGGTTTAAATGGTTGATTTTTTTAACTCGTACTGTATTCTTTGATTATGGAGTTTGTTGAAATTGAATCGCGTGGACATGAGGCTCAGCCAATGCTGACTGAGCGCCACTATCGCAATTTCTGCGTTATCTGTCAACACCAGGTAACAATGATAGATAATGGCAAGTGGGTTCACGATGATAGGTGACGACGAACTTGAACGCATTAGGGAAATTCTTTCTCGGGCAGACATTATTTATGGCCTAGAGAACATAAACCCAATGCTCCAGGACCTGCTTGACAACATGGCTATTGACATTGACTGGCTTATTGATAGGCTAGAAACTGCCTGGTCAATGGTGTATGCGTACCAAGAAGAATTGCGCTACTATTATGAGCAGGACCGATGAACACGAAAGAATACTATGAAAACAGCAAAAAAGAAGCGTTATATTGCGCTTGCACACATTGACGAACCAGAATTAACCTACCGCGAGGTAGACATTCCTGAGATTGTCCCTCTATTTATTAACTTTGACGACGCACGTCATGTAGGCTCAGCCCGCCTTCGCCGCAAGGGTGACAGGGTTTATGCCATTATGGAAATGAATTTCAATGCCTCAGAATTTGGCAAAATGCCAGCCGTGGTGCTTGGCGTGGATGGAGCAGAACGCCTTATAGAAGAAGGAATTTGCTACCTTCACGGCGGTACTGTTGTTGCTGCATCTATTGTCAGCAACGAGATATGGCAGGAAGTTTACGGTACAGAAATAGAGGCTGTAAGTGAACTTGATTGAGTTGATTTTAATTGGTTACCTTGTAGTAACCGTGGCTATTTTTATACGTTATTTTAAAATTACCCTTAAGGTAAGGGATAACTGGCGTGAGCAAGACATTGATTTTGAGGTAAGCGATTACGTCAGTCGTATGGTTGGTGACGCTGTTATGTGGCCATTTTACATTATATGGTTTGGCCTTAAAGAATTTATAAAGGAACTTAAGTAATGTCCTGGGAACCAAAATTTTCCATTCCAATGCCTCGCGTAAACCCCATTGTCACGGAATGCCCTAAATGTGGAACGGTATGTGAAGACGATTCGGTGTCAGTTTCTTCGGAGCAGGTCTATGACCCAAAGGACAGAAAATGGATTGAAGTTAAGCGCACTATTCGAGCCACTATAGCAACCACCTACGTAAAACTTCACCCCGGCGCAAAATGTTTGTGTGGGCGTTCTGACGAGCACCTTCACCGAAAGTGTTTTATTTGTGGATTTTATTGGTCAACAGAAACCGTGTCAGGTTACTTTGACAGCAATGCTGCAAAAATTGACAGGGCTATAACGGAAGATGAGTAAAGCCCGTGCAAAAGGAACCAGTTTCGAGACTGCAATCGTACGTTTCCTTAATGAAAGTGGTTTTCCTGACGCTGAGCGTTGGGGCAGTAGCGATATGGCACTTGGTGACATTCGAAACACGCCGATGGTCCTTGAAGCAAAAAACCACAAAGCAATGGCCTTATCAGAGTGGTGCAAGCAAGCCGAAGTTTCCGGAAAAAAAGCCAACAAACTTTGGGCAGTAATACACAAGCGTGCTCGTACTGGTACAAACAAGTCTTACGTTACAATGGAACTTGAGCAATTTGTTGTTTTACTAAAAGCCTATGGTAAATCCTTGACAGAATAGACTTTCTGTGAGAACATATGTGTAGATTGGGCGTCCTTTAGGGGCGTCATTTTTTATACTTATTGGAGGATTTTTGTGGCAAGCAAGTTAAACCGACGTTCTCAGCAAAGGCTGAAGCGCATGGTCGATAGCCTTGAGAATATAAACAAGTTTGCCAATAGACTTAAAATAGAAGATTTAGAAGAATTGGTCCGCCGAGACGCAATAAGTGTTGACACCCTATCATCAGGTAGTTCCGGGGTTGCTATTGCTCGCAGTGGTGGAAACCCTAGTTCTTCCTCGGTAGAACGAGCGGTAATTGCCAAGATGGAAGGCCGCAAGCCGGACGACCCAGTTCGCCGTGAGATAAAGAATATTGAACAAAAAATACTTCAATCTGAGGAAAATCTCAGACAAATCATGGAAAGTATTAACTTTCTTAAAGAAGGCGTTGAGAAAAAACGCAATCGCGTAACTAGCGAACCCTGTGAAATTTGTATGGTTTTACCAGCAACAAGACTGCCATGTGTGGCACTTGTTACGCAGAATGGGTTGCTGAAGGTGCGCCGGACCGTTTCCGATGGAAGGCTTTTAAGAGAGAATTAACGTCATCTGATGGACGCCCTCTGGTCACAGAACAACCTGCTCCGAGGCACCCGCCTCGAAATGCTTGACAAACGTAAAAAGTAGTGTAATCTATGAGTAAGAATCGCCACAGTTGTTTGCCCAATGAGGAATGCAACTGTATACCTAGCGATGCAGAACTTTACCATCTCGGTTTTGAACCGTGGCAAGTATCTATTGTGAGAAAACTTCCGGTAGATTTGCAATGGGAAGCGCATGACGAATTCATCCGTAGGCTTATGTCTGACGATGACGTAGATTACCTAAAATTTTAAGGAATTCGTGATGAACTCAGAAGACGATTTCGAAGACGAAGCGCACGAACTATTTTCTAGCCTTGGCAATCTTGTCGGCGTAGGAGAAATAGAAGCGCGTAAAATCATGGGTGACGAACAGTATGAAAAGACTGTTGCACTCATGGAAGCAAGCAGTGAACTAGGCCTAAGAAAAGATGCTTCTCAAGTTAAATACTTTGAAGCACTTGCCGCAATGCAAACAAGTGTATCAATTTTTATTTTGTTAACTTCTGTTTTAAGCATTGCCTGGTCATTTTACTTTTGGTTTAAGTAATGTCAAACTTTGGTAAATTCATTTCAAATGCTGTTGTACCGGAGACGGTTGACGTATTTAAGATTTTGAATTACGAACCACATGACAGACAGAAAGTTTTTCACGCAGCATCCGCTGAACGTATTGATGCAATTCTTTACGGTGGTGC
>Ga0007805_1000486_pt1 | contig 13758 bp, 12 predicted proteins | sample CryBogCBE24Aug09_FD_71231 | JGI IMG/M metagenome (GOLD analysis project Ga0007805, IMG submission 71231) | Freshwater microbial communities from Crystal Bog, Wisconsin, USA - CBE24Aug09 | ecosystem: Environmental > Aquatic > Freshwater > Lake | place: Crystal Bog, Wisconsin, USA | collected... | reverse complement strand
CCAAAACATCCCGTGACTTCTTGATACAATATAATGAGGAATATATTAGGCACGTTAACTTTTTATTTTAAGCATATTGAAAAGTAAAAAAATTTAATGTATATGTTTGTAGTTGTATTATATTTACATTTTCAAAATATGCTACTAGAGAACCTGCTTTATTAAGTTGTAAAGTTCCATATGTTAAAACACCTGTTGAATTTTGTATAAAATACGCAAATGAAGAAGATGTAATAATAGGATGTAATGCAACATCATTTAATAAAGTAATTTCTAAAGTTCCTGAATATGTGTTACTAAAAACTATTTCTGTTGAATTGATATTTTCATTATTTGGATTTTGAAAATATAATGAACCTACAAAAACAGTATATAAATTAACAATTTGAAAATCTGAAGTAGTAACGGCGGTTAATCCATTATTACAATATAAAATAGTAGAGGTTGTAATTGGATAAATTGTTTGTCTTGGTTCTGGTGAATTACCTAAATAAGCGGTGGTTTGTTGTGAATTGTCGCTGAAAATTATTTTAGATAAATTTAAATTATTAAATTGAAAATCCGTGTCAAATATTGTTTTTGATGCCATAATATATAATATAAATATATAAAAAAAAATATAATATATTTATATATTATATATATAATGAGTTATAATAGTGGAATTAATCAAAGAGTAAAATTGCAGTCTTTTTTTAATAATACAACGGCAGAAGACCAATCTGTCAGTGAAACAAACGGTTCTTTAATAGCAAATTTAACATATGTAAAAAATTATTTTGCTTCTACTATAACTAATTTTCTGCCTGTAAATAATCCAAATTTTACTGGTTCTTTAACATCTTCAAGTGGTGGAAATATTACATTAAGTAATCCATTCAGTTTTTTATCTGTTCCTGTTTTAACAGTTCCAACAATAAATGGAGTTTCTACTTTTTTCTCACAACCTAGAATTTCATACAGTGGTCAAGGAGTTTTTCCAATTGAAGTAAGACAAGTAGGAGAAATAAAAATATCAGTTTCATCAGTAGCACCAGTTAATTATTTAATTTGTCATGGACAAGCAATAAGTACAACAACATATTCATCTTTATTTTCTGTTATTGGTTATAATTATGGCGGTAGTGGTACTCTTTTTAATTTACCTAATTTTCAAAATGCTTTTCCACTTGGTGGTAATGGTTCAGGTGTTCCGTCAAATTTAGCACAAAGTAATTATCAATCAGGAGCAGGACAATCAGGAGCAACAAATAATTATGTTTATCAAAGTAAATGGGGCGGTGGTGGTACTGAATTAACACCTTCTATGATTCTTGAATATGTACCGCCACATAGTCATTCTGTGATAGACGGGGGACATTCTCACGCTATTACAATGAATATATCCGCACCATCAACAATAACGCCATTAGGTGTTCAACAATATTTATTTTCAGACGAGGCATCAATATATTATACTAATCCAGCATATACAAATATCGGCATCAATTCTTATGGTGATAATATTCAATCAATAGACCCAATTTCAAATTTAAGTGGTGTTAATATAACTCCGCCTTTTGTAGCAGTTAATTATTTTATATGCTATCAATAAAATAAATTTAAAATTATATAAAAAAAATAATATAAATAATATTTTTTAAAAAAAATATTATATATATAATATATATATAATGAGTGATAAAAGTATTTTCAACCAAGATTTAACTTTAAACAGTTTAACAATTAATAATACTATTGATTCAAATGCTTCTGGATATGTTCCAAAATCTACAACAGTTAGTGGTGGTCAAGTAAATACTAGTACAATTTCAACTAATTCTGTTTATTTAACTGGTAATAATGTTGTAGGAAATCCATCAGTTCAGGCAGCGGGGTCTGATATTTATTTAATTACTCAATCAGGTGGTGGTGTTGTTTTAGAAACTCCTTCATCCGCTGTTACTTTGTCTTGTCCTACAAATAATGTTTTACAAGTTCAAGAAGTAAATACAAATACTCTTCTTCTTGGTAGTTCTGGCTCTCAGGTTTCTTTAACAGCACCATCACAAAATAACCTCTCATTTTTTGGACAATTAAATTGTAATTCTATTAATATCGCATCTGGTGGAGATATTACATCACCCTTAGTAAATGCTACAAATTTAACGGTCAACCAGACTTTAACAACTACTAATATCACTAATGTATATTTTGGAGTATCTCAAAATAATTCTGTTTCTGTTCCAGCAAATGGGACTGCAGATATTAATCTAAGTAGTATCCCTTTTGTTTCTAGTGCTACAACAAGTGCTATAGCATCTCTAAATGCTACTGGAAGTTTCGCATCTGGGGTATTTATTTCTAATGTACAAATAACAGCAGGGGCGACAACTAATTTAAGTATTCAATTAGTTAATACCACAGGGGTAGCAATTAATGTCTATAATGTATCATATATTCTATTTAATGGTAATGGTTTTGGAGGAATATAAATTTAATTTTAATTTAAAAAAAAGTATTTAAAAAAATATCTATATTATATTATATATAGAATGAATATTAATATTGATGAAATTCAAAAAGGATATGAAAAATACTTAAAGATAAAACAAAGAACAAATGAATGTTCTAAAAAATGGATAAAGGAACATCCAGAAAATGCTAAGAAAAATAATAAAACATATTATAACAAGATTAAAGAAGAACAACCTGAAAAATATAAAGAGATGTTAAAAAAGAAGGTTGAGCAAAAAAGAATTAGAGAAAATAAAAGAATTATTGTAGAACCTGTTGAAGTTGTAGAAATAAAAGAGGAAGAATTACACCCAACATTACAGAATTTATATTTTTAAAAACATATAGAATTATTTTTATTTAAAAATTATTATATATTATATATTATATATAATAATGGAATTAGTCAAAATAGTAGAAGCAGTTGAAATACAACGAAAAAGACTTGAACAAATGAAAACTGTTCAAGATGAAGGTTTTGAACTATTTAAAAAAAAGAATATTGATTATGGTGATGCTTTTGCTCAATATGGTGTAATAGGTGTATTAATGAGAATTGAAGATAAATTAAAACGTTCAATGAGTATAACAAAAAATGGCGTAAATTTGATTAATGATGAAGGCATCAGGGATACTTTAATAGATTTACATAATTATTCAGCAATGGCAATAATGCTTTTAGATGAATAATTATTATAAATAAAAAATATATAGAATATTTAATTTTTAATTAAAAATAATTTTAATTAAAACTATTTAAAAATAAAATCTAATTATATATTATATATAATATGGAATATCAAATATATAGAATTGAAAATTATGCAAAAGCACCATTGACTAAATTTGACGAATTCAGAAGGACACTAACTATAGATGAAATATGTAAATTACTTGAAACTGACGGATATTATAATGAACGAGTATATAATAATGATTTACACGGAAACGCCGACTCAGTAACTAAAATATTTTTTGATATTGAACAAGTAGATTTAAAAATTGAAACTGTATTAGATTGTATATTAGAAATTTTTAAAAATTTAGGTTTAGAACTTAAAAAAAGAGAAATAAAATATACAATTAATGATAAAAAAATTGATAAAAAAACTAAAGTTAAAATTGATTCTTATCATGTAACTATACCAAGATATTATGCAACATTACCAAATCTTAAATATTTTGTTAATGAATTTAAAAAATATAATATTGAAATTGATGAATCAGTGTATAATACTATATGGTTTAGATTACCTAATCAATCGGGAATGAGTAACGGGAAAAGAAAAGAACCACATAAAATTGTAAATGGAAAAATTAAAGATTTTGTTGTTCATTATGTTGATAAAACAAACTCAAAAAATATAAATAAGTTTTTAACTATAGAAAAAATAGAAAAAGTAAAAAAAGAAAAAGTAAAAAAAGAAAATGTACAAGTACATGAAACAATAACACCATCAAATATTGAAGATTTAGATTTATTATTAGCTGGTTTAACTGTAGAATGGATAAATAATTATTTAAACTGGATACATCTTGGCAAATTTTTATTTAATATTGGTTCAACAGTTGAAAAATATATAGAAATAACTAAAAGGAGTCCAAAATTCGAGGATGAGCAATACGTTATAAATAAATGGGCAAGTTTCAAAAAAAATACTTATACTATCAAGTCTTTGTGGTATTGGGTCAAACAATGTAATATTAAATATTATAGTTATATTGTTAAAAATAAAAATGAAGAAAAAGAAAAAGAAAGAATTAATTTAATTAAAATTGATAAAAAATATTTAACTATTGAAGATAAAAATAAAAAATTAGAAATTGATGATGATTTAGTTAAATATTTTGATGATTTATTGATAAATAATAAATACAAATCTATTAATATTAAATCACCTTATGGTTCATCAAAGACACAATTAATTCATAGAGTAATTGAAAAATATCAACCTAAAAAAATATTATGGTTATCATTTAGAAAAACTTTATCCGATGATATTATAAAAAACTTTAAAGATTTAAATTTTGAAGATTATAGAAATAATAAATTAGATTCTGATAGATTAATTATACAGTTAGAAAGTTTATTAAAATTAGAAGATATAGAAGAGGATGAAGAAATAAACGGAGAATTTTATAAAATTGTTCATCAATATGATTTGATAATGTTAGATGAAATAGAAAGCTTATTGAATCAATTTAATAGTGAATCTACATTTTCAGGAAAAGCACGACGAACTTTTGAATATTTAGAACAATTATTGAAAAAATGTACTAATATTATTAGTTTAGATGGTGATTTGGAAAATAGAAGTTATCATTTTTTAAATCATTTTGAAAGATGTTTAAATATTGAAAATCTTAATAAAAGAAATGATAAAACTTTATATTTTACTGATGAATTAAATGAATTTGAAGATGAAATATATGATTTATTATCATCAAATAAAAAAATAGCAATAGCAAGCATGACAAGTCAAAAAGCAGAACATTATTATAAATGGATAAAAAATAAATTTCCAGATTTAAAAATTGGAATTTATACGGGTTCTGATAATACTAATAGAAAAGATTTAAAAAATGTAGACAACGAATGGATTAAAAAAGACGTCGTTATTTATAGTCCTACTATAACCGCTGGGGTAAGTTTTAATATTGAAAATCATTTTTATAAAATTTTTAGTGTTATTAGTTGTGGCTCATGTTGTCAAAGAGATTTTTTACAAATGTTAGCAAGAATCAGAAATCCAATAGAAAATAAAATAACAGTTTTAAATGATGGAATAAACGGCAAATTAAAATGTTTTTTTACTTTTGATGAAGTTAAAAAATCAATGGTAGAAACAAGAAAATTAAAAGTCATTTATAAAGATGGTAAGAGTAAAATAGATTTAGATTTAAGTCTATTTGATATTAATTCTATATTTAATGATGTAGAAAAATTAAATAAAATCGAACCTTTATTTTTAGAATATTTATATAAATTAGCAACTGAAAAAGGTTATAAAATTCAACATTCAGAATATTATGAAGTTATAGGATTAGCAATTTTTGAACAAATAATACACAATAAAGAACAAAACAAAGAACGTAAAGAATTTGAAAAAACATTACAAAGTAAAAAGGATAAGTTAATAAGTGCCGATATCATAAACACATCAGAATTAGGAGAATTACTAAAGAAACAAAATAAACAAGAAGAAGATGTAGAAGAGCATTTTAAAATTAATAAAAGCGTATTGGAAAAACAAATAGGATTAAAATTTGAAATTAATAACCCATTAACCGAAGAACTTATCAAATGTTATTATAATTGTCCATCGTCAATTAAAAATTTTAGTTATTTAATTGATGAAGACAATATTAAAGATATTGATGATAATTTTACAGAAAATAAAAGAAAACAAGTATTTTTAATTAAAGAATTTTTCAAAGATGTAGGGATTGAAGACGTGTACGATGATGTAGTTTTTACCTATCAACAATTTACAGAAAAACTTAAAAATAAAAATATTTTCAAAAAAGAAAATCAAATAGTATTTCATACGGGTAAAAAAGCATTTAATTATACATCAGTAAAAGAAAAATATATTAATACAATCTTAAAAAATTATAAATTAACTTTTAAAATAAGTTATAATGGACAGCGTATTGAAGAAAATAAAATTTATACTTTTACTAGATTACACCATATTGAAGAAATAATTTATTATAAAAAAGAAAAGAACCAAATTAAAGATAAATTTGATTTAGTTCAAAAACCAAGTCAATTAATTTTTGAACAATTCTACGAAAAACCAAAACCAAAAGAAGAAGAAAACAATGATTATCGTTTTGGAGAAAATCCACTAGATGCTGGCGTTATGCAAATTAAAGAACCAGAACCAGAAATTAAAAACAATAATGTTGAAGTTGCGAAAGGTTCTAAAGCATATAAAAAGAAACATTGTAAGAATTTCTTTTTTTAATTAGTTATTAGTCTGTTATACTTTAATAAAACCCAAAATAGATTTACTTTACATATTGTCTTTTTATAGAAAAACTTACTAGGACTTTTCGGATTTTTATTTTATATAATATTTAATACCCAAAACATCCCGTGACTTCTTGCTAATATATAATGAGGAATATGTTAGGCGTATTAACTTTCCATTTTTAAAAATATATTTTTTACTTATAAAGAATAATATAGATTATTTTTTATTTTATATATCTTATATTTTCAGGGCCATTGTTCATTTATTTTTTTTAATTCATTCGATAAATTATTTTTATATTCACCTTTTTCAAACTTTTTTATGAACGTGGTTATTGACATCTCGGACGTTTCTGAGCGATATAACTTTTTAAATAATTGAATCATTAAAGACAATATTATAGAATTAAAACCATATTCTTTATATTCATAATCATTATAATTTATAATCAATTTATAAAAATCACTTCCTTTTTTTTTAAATTGCCCAGTTGTAGTTATTGAACGGGTTTTTAAAATTACAGTTAATTTATGTATTTCATCTTCATTAAAATAAAGAATTAATATTTTTTTTTCCTTATTTGTATTTTTATATATTTCTTTTGCTTTTATTTTTACATCTTCCATATTATTACAAACTATAACTTTATTATCTTCTTCATATAATATAATATAATATTTACTAAAATCAAAATTATAATCATATTTTTTGTTAATTTCTTCTTGTTTTGGTTTTTTTGGTATTTGAGACAGTGCATATTTTAATTTTTCTTTAGTTATTAATTTCTTTTTTGGTAATTCTTCTAATCTTTTTTTAATCATTTTTAATTTCTTTTGTCTTACTTTAACATCATTATAATCTTCTACGTCACCGTCTTCTATTATTTCAGGATGTAAAATATGTTCATCTTTTTGTAATGTGATTGATGGAATGCCTAAACGCTTTGTTATTGCATTATTTTTTGTTAATGATTGTACTATAGAAACTGAACCATTTTTACCAATGAATAACTGATTACTTGGTACTTTAATCGTTATTGTGTGAAATAGAGTTTTTTTCATAATATATTATATAATATTATATCATATATTTATTTTTTTATAATGTAATATTATACATGCCAATACCAATAAATAAAGATTTATATGAATATGTTAAGCGATATGCTGATAAAATCTATAAACATAATTCAGCGTATAAAAGTATGTACATTCAAAAATTGTATAAACGTTTGGGTGGAACTTATAAAGATGACGGCTCAGAACGTAAATTAAAAAGATGGATGGATGAAAAATGGGTCGACATTGGTAATAGAGAGTATCCTGTATATCGCCCTACGATTAAAATATCCGAGTCTACGCCATTATTGGTAAATGAAATAGATAAAAAAGATTTGAGAAATAAAATAGAACAAAAACAAATAATAAAAGGTTTTAAAAACTTACAACCTTTTAAACATAAATCTTACTAGGACAAATTAGTTTTTTAAATTATATATAATATTAATATCCAAAACATCCCGTGACTTTTCAGACTATAAAATAATAAAATGTAAATCTATATTATATGAGTGATTCTTGGATTAATACTTTCGATGGAATTTTTTTTGTAACTATTTCTACATTAGTATGTGGTTCATTTGGTTTAGTCGTTAGATATTGTCTAAAAAGTAAATGTGATGAAGTAAATTTATGTTTTGGATTAATAAAAGTACATCGTGATATAAAAGCAGAACTAGAATTAGAAGAAAAAGAAATTGAGGCGGGTTTAGATGATGACTCTGATAAGACTAAAAACTAATACAATACAGCAATTTAATAAAACTACTTTATTTAATTTCTTTTCTTGTTCATCTATAATATGTTTGAATTCATAATATTGATAAACACAACACTGATTGCATGGAAAATTTAACATTATATATATTGTATTTATAAAAAATATTTTTAATTTCCTTATAATATATGTATATAAAACGAAAAAGTATACACGTGTATAATGTTTTAAGATATAGTGACTTTTTGTCTTAAGATGTTATTAAAACTTGAAAAACTTAAAAAAAAGAAACCAGTCCCAGTTAATATTATACAAGAGAGTATTAATTATTGGCGTAAAATTGGTTATATTTAACAATAAATTTTAAAAATAAGGGGCGAATTTATCTATTCTAGATATTTCTAGATAAATAATTAGATATTTACTATAGAATATCTACTAAGTAGATAAATTTATATATTTAACAGTAAATATTTATAAATATTTACATATACATATCTATTTTTTATCTATTTCATATCTGTTATTAGATATTTAATATCATTTATCTAATTATTTATCTAAATATATCTACATTTAGATATTTAAACCCCCTATTTTAAATATATAATAATAAAAATAAAAATATAATATATAATTATATATATATAATGTTAGAAGAATCCCCAGATGTTTTTTATGTAGATGTTTTAGTCAATAATATTAATTCAAATTATAATATATCTACAACCCCTGCTGAATATAATGAAACTCGTACAATCCCATGGTTATACAATCCTGATAAGTATTACGGTGCTATAGTTCAATTCAATATTCAAAATACAAATACACCAGTCATTGAAGTTCCTATAGTTCCAAGTCAAGGAAATATAAATTTAACAATATACGATTTAGTTTTAGAATATAACGGAACTGAAATATATCAATCCGTTATTTATAGTCCTCAAAATAAAACCGCAACAATACCATTAGCACCAAATCAATATCCTAATGGATATCAAGAAAATGATTCAAATTATTATTCTGTATATTCATATAATTATTTTTGTAGTCTTGTTAATAATGCTTTTGAATCTGCTTATAATCAATTACAAATAGCATTTCCAATATTACCAAATAATCAACAACCAGTTATAAAATATAATCCAGAAACACAATTATTTTCTATTACATGTGATAATGCTTTATATAATCAAGATGTGGCAATAACACCAATAAATATATATTTCAATGGTGCTTTATTACATTTATATTCTTTTTTACCATCCTTAACTGTAAAATTAAATAATCAAGCATATGAACAATTATTAATAAATAATACTACATCAATAATTAATAATAATGTTTTAATATTTACTCAAGAATTACAAAGTATAAATTTATGGTCTCAAATTACATCTTTAGTAATTACAACACAAACAATCCCAATAATGAGAAGTCAAACTTTCTCACCAGCATTATATTATAGTGGTATTCTTGAACCATCAAATTATAATAGTCAAACACAATCGATATTATTAGAATATTCTGTTAATGATTCAATATATACAAGAAATATTGTATATAATCCAACAGCACAATATAAAATTTTTGAATTAGACGGACACAATCCACTTTATAATTTAGATTTAAAATTTTATTATAGAAGTACATTCGGTTATATGAGCCCTATATATTTAAATAGTGGTTCTGCCCTTTCTGTTAAAATAGGATTTTTTAAAAAGTCTAAATTTTCTAATCTAAAGAATATAAATTAAATATATAAATTAAATATTTTTCAAAAAAAAAATATATATATTAATTATATATAACATGTCTCACGAAATTAAAGCAATTAATATTGTTGATTCCCGTATAAACGATTTAACCAATGATATGACGTTTGGTGTATTTGATTCTGCATCTCAGAGTACTTTTCAGCAGTTCCCTTTTAATTCGGCGTCTAATTCCAATCTAACAGCGAATATACAAATTCCATCGGAGGCGATTGTTTCAGATGCTAGAGTTTTATTAAAATCAGATTTAAATTTAACTATTACTTGTGGTAATGTTCCAGCAACTAAACAAGCATTTCAATATGGTTTAACTGATTCTTTAAATAGTTATCCGCTTCAATCACTTTTTACAACTGCTCAAGTAACAATAAATAATGCTACATCGTCAACAAATTATCAAGATGTACTACCGTTTTTAAAATTACTTGAAGATAGTAAAAATTCTGATAAAATAAATTCTACTTCTCCTGATTATGTAAATGAATTTTGGGGTTTATATTCTGATGCTATATTAACTAATTCCAATCCTATGGCATCTTATAATGAAGCAAGTTATGATAATGCTAGAATACCAAACGGTGCTTATCCTGCTACTATTACAGTCAATCATTATATTAATGGTGTTTATACTGATTCAAGTCTTATTTCAACGGGTGCTACTACCGATACATGGGTTATTTATATAACTTTTAAAGGTTTAACTGAACCATTTTTAGGACTGTCGCCTTTTGCCAATAAAGACTTCAATAAGGCTGGTTTATTAGGAACGAACAATATCGCAATGACACTAAATATAGATAGTGCTTGTAAAAAAGTTTGGGCATCTGGTAATTCTTATGTAAATAATGCGGGTAATGGTTTAGCATCTTATATTACTAATATTACTTTAGGTAATCCATCATCAAATAATCTAGGATTTACTAATTCTAAACTAATGTTCAATTTTTTAACTCTTTCAGATTTACAATATTCAAAAGTTTCAACTCGTTCAGTTACTGGTTATTCAGATTATAGTAGATATATCAGTCCTGCGTCATCTTCGCCCGTTGTTCCTGCTGGTGGTTCAGGAAGCGTAACCTTCCAAAACATACAACTCAACCAAATTCCGAATTTACTTGTTTTCGCATTGAGAGTTCCAATTTCTCAGCAAAATTGGGCATATACCGATTCATTTTTAAAAATTAATACAATTTCAATAACTCTAAATAATCAAAGTGGGTTAATCGCCTCAGCTTTAATAGAAAATCTGTATAATATGAGTGTTGATTCTGGAAGTCATCAATCATTCTATTCTTTTGGTGGACGTGCTAATGCCATACAGAATGGTGTAGCCGTTACAACTGTTCCAACTATTGGTTCTATGATTGTCATCAACCCTGCTAAATATCTATCGTTAAATCCTTTATTAAGTAATAGCTCAATTGGTCAATTCAATTTGCAAATTACAATCACTTCATTCGAAAATCAATTTCCGTTTAGTATTCAACCAGAAGGTATAATAATGTGTCTCAACAGTGGCTATTTCGTAACTGAAACGGGTAGTTCATCCATTTTCACCGCTGTACTTGACCGTCAAATGGTTCTCGATGCAAAACAACAAGAACATCATTCAGTTATTGATGAAGAATTATATAAACGAACAGTTGGTGGAAAATTACATCATGGATTTGCTGGAATTTCTAAATTTTTTAGAAATATGAAACCTCATCATATGATTCATAAAGCATTAGGAATGGGCGGAGAAGATGAAGAAGGAGGCAAACATCACAAAAAACATCACATGTCTAAATCAAGATTAAGTAAATTATTAAGATAAAAATATATAAAATTATTATTTAATTATTTTTTTAATTATTTTTTATATGTATAATATATATATATAAAAATGTCAATGTTGTCAAATCAAAAAATTATTAATGAACTGAAAGATATTACTGATAGTTTCATTAAAACACGACCAGAAATGGATATGAATGCTTTTGTATCATCACAAAAAGAACCTTATAATTTAGGAGATAGAAGAGGTAATCATCCTATTAATTTTTTAAAAGGTGGCGGTAGTCCATCATTTCAAAAACATCCATTAGGATATGGTAGTATTAATGGTAATACATTACATCCTGACCCGTTATATTCTGGTGTTGTTTATAGACCAATTTTAAATAGAGGAGGTGCCATGTTAGGTGAAAATATGCCATTAGAAGGAGGTGATTATAGTTCATCAGAATATTCTGATAGTGAATGTGAAACTGAAAGTGATTGTGAAGGTGGAGATTTAATGAGTGAAAGTTCTGAAGGTGAATATTCAAGTGATGATGAAGGAGAAATTGGAGGTGGTGTTTATGATAAATATATTAAACCAGCAGGGAAAGCATTAGGAAATACTTTATATGATGTTGGAAAATTTGCGTTTAATGATGTAGTTGTTCCAGTTGGTAAAGAATTATTAAAAAAAGCAATAATGGGAGCAATAATGGGAGCAGGACATCCAAGAGTTTATGGTGGCATGTTAACAGGAACTAAAGAAGAATTTTATCATATATTAAAAAAAATAGAACCACATTTTAAATTATCAAGAAAACATACTAAAAATGATTTAAGAAATGAAGTATATAAACATCTTGAATCTACAATGTCTAAAAAAGATTTAGAAACATTACATTATTTAGATACATTGGCAAGTTATGATGTTAATCCTAATCAAGAATACGGAATGGCAAAATCTGAAGGTGGTTTGAATGGAAAAAAAGCAGAATTACAGCAAATATTAAAAAAAATGTATCCTAATATAGATTTTAATAAATTAACAAAAAAACAAATAGTAGAAAAAATAACTCATCATGTTAGTACAGCAAAAGCAAGTGATTTAATTATAAAACAAGAAAAACAAAGAAATAAAATTGATAAAAAATTAAAAGAACAAGATGAAGAAATAAATTTTAAATTACAAAATTTATTACCCCTTGGAACATCTAAACAAAAATTAATGAATGATGAAGAATTTGATGAAGAGGTTGAATTTATACATCCTGAAGAACCAAAGAAAAAAAAAGGTAGACCTAAGAAAGAAAAAGTAATTAAAGAAAAAAAACCAAGAGGGAGACCCGAGAAAGAAAAAGTAATTAAAGAAAAAAAACCAAGAGGGAGACCCAAGAAAGAAAAAGTAATTAAAGAAAAAAAACCAAGAGGGCGACCTGTGAAACAAAAAGAAATAAAAGAATTAGATAATATTTTTAATGAAATTTTAGATAAAAAAAAACCTAAAAAAACTAAAAAAGTTAAAAGTGAAAAAATTGAAAAATTAATAGGAAATAAAAAAGGTAATAGGGCACGCGGTGATATTGTCGCTGAAATCATGAAAAAACAAGGTCTGTCATTATCACAGGCGAGTAAATACGTTAAAGAACATAATTTATATTAATTTATGATTTAACCATTCTACATTTTTTTTTATTGATGTATAAGGACCCCATAAAATATAAGCACTTAATAACGAAGGACTCATAATCATATTATCAATTAAATGTCTTTCAGTTTTATTTCCATAATGTCTCACCCAGTATCTATATTGTATTTCTGAGTCTTTATGGTCAATATAAGTTGAACCGTATGAACCGTCATCATTTTTTAATCCAAAATCTACAAATGAACCATCTTCTAAATATGCTCTTAATCGTTTATGTTTAATAGGTGATTGTTCAATTCTTATTATTTTTAAACCCATTATATAA
>Ga0007805_1000478_pt1 | contig 13908 bp, 13 predicted proteins | sample CryBogCBE24Aug09_FD_71231 | JGI IMG/M metagenome (GOLD analysis project Ga0007805, IMG submission 71231) | Freshwater microbial communities from Crystal Bog, Wisconsin, USA - CBE24Aug09 | ecosystem: Environmental > Aquatic > Freshwater > Lake | place: Crystal Bog, Wisconsin, USA | collected... | reverse complement strand
GTCGGTGATGTAAAACAGAGCAAAAAATCAGTAATGGCGCTACAGCAGGAATTCCATGATAAGGTAATAGACTTTTGCCAATACTGGGCTCGCAATAGAGGTATTACAGATCCTGAAGCTGTAGATCAAATGGTACAAATATATCTAACAGCTTCAGAGCGTGGTACAACATCTAAGAGCATTGTTGCTAGATTGTCAAAAATGTTCCCAAAACAAACTCCCGACGAACCTGAAGAAGAAATTTAAACTTAATTTGTCCCTGTATAAATAATTATATGGACATATTACTTCTTTTAATCTTGCTACAGGTTAAACACTGGTACGCAGATTTTAAAATCCAAACATACATGCAGACTGTTAAAAAGGTGTCTGGCTGGATCCTATCGGTATGACACATACTAGAGATCATATCTATTCGTCAATAGTAGTACTTTCAGTTTTTTGGATCTTCTTTCCATTTCCAATTTTATATATACCTCTACTGGTATGCTTAGAAGGAGCATATCATTACATAGTAGACTATACCAAAGTAAGATACGGTAGCAAAGATAACACTACGCCCTTATTTTGGAATCAATTTGGTCTAGACCAAATGGCACACCAGTTAAGTTACATCGCCATAGCTTGGTTTATCTGTGTATTAAAGTAATAATTAATAATTAACTACTAAGTTTACTCAATTTTTTAAGGTATTAAATACTCATAGCAGAGGAGCTATGATGAAAAAAATCTTAACATCAATGGGGTTTGTGCTAATTCTAGCTTCAACCTCAGTGAACGCAGAGCTAGTACAACAATTTAAAGACCCAACATTCAGCGGTAATGGTTGGTCAACACAGGTGCTTACACTTCAACAAATGGAGAAAGCACAAAAAGACAGCATTGAAGCACAGGCAACAGCACAACAAGCCGCAATTGCCGCAGCCGCACAGAATACGCCACTTGCCAAATTCATGAGCTTGTTTCAATCACAAGTTTATGCTCAGTTGGCAACACAATTAAGTAATAATTTATTTCAAAACAACTGTAAAGCGGCAGATGGTTCTGCTATTGCAGGTTGTTCCAGTCCTAGCACAGGGACATTTACTCTAGACGGAAACACAGTTACCTGGGTTAAACAAACAAATCAAGTTCAATTAACCGTAGTTGATGTATCAGGAACAAAGACTGTAGTTAGCGTTCCGATCGCAAGTTTTGCATTTTAAGGATCAACTATGAAAAGAAGTATTAAACTATCAATTTTAACACTAGCAATAGCCGCAATGACTGGCTGTTCTACAGTTCGTCCATTAGGTGAAGTTAAAATGCAGGAAGCTCCTGTAGTATCTGGAACAATCTTAAAGAACTTAGAATTACCATCACCAGCTGGTGCTCCTATTACGGTAGCTGTTTATGGTTTTAAAGACCTAACAGGACAACGTAAACCAAGTCAAACATTAAGTTTGTTCAGTACAGCAGTTACACAAGGTGCAGAAGCATACCTAATTAAGACTCTTCAAGAAGTCGGTAACCATCAATGGTTCACTGTTGTTGAGCGTGTAGGGTTAGATAATCTATTAAAAGAGCGCCAGATGATCAAACAGACTCGTGAGATCTACGAAGGTACCAATGCTAAGATGTTACCTCCATTAACCATGGCAGGTGTTATTATTGAAGGCGGAATTATCGATTACAATAGCAACACACTAACAGGCGGTTCTGGTGTTGCCGTATTTGGTATTGGTGCGCAGACTCAATACACACAAGATATAGTTGTTATCAGCCTAAGATTAGTATCAGTTCAAACTGGAGAAGTATTGACCACTGTTACTATCGAAAAGAATTTATTAAGCACTGGCGACGGTGTAACAGGATTAAAATTCTTTAACAACTATACACAAAGTTTTGAACTTGATTCAAGTCAAACTTTCAACGAACCAGGAAACTACGCACTAAGATCAGCTATTGAGCAAGGCGTATTAGAACTGGTTAAAAAAGGTGAGCGTCAAGGATTGTGGCAGTATAAAAGAGCAGAAGTTTCAATCCCAGCAGTGCCCGAAGAAAATATTAAAAAAGAAGAAACTAAGGTAGAAAGTAAACCAGTAAGTTCGATCACTCCGGATACATCTGGAAAGTTAACAGCTTGGGCGAACATGAGAAAAACTGAAAATTACAGCAGTGAAAAAATAGCACTTCTCAAACCAGGCACACCGGTTAAAATTATTGATCGCGGTGATCGATTTAGCCTGATTGAAGTAGATAGCAAAAAAGGTTGGATATACAACGACTACATACTACAAGGAAACCAAAAGGGATAACACTAATCCCGGGGAGCATAAATTATGAAAAAAACACTATTAGCAATACTATTAGCAATGGCACTACCTGCTATGGCGCAATCTACAGCACCAACAGCACCAGTACAGCCAACTATACCTACAATGATCACAGTTAGTCCAAATGCCGCTGCCGCACTAGCAGAAGCAACAACTAACAGTATTTTTATTGATCAAAGCGGTGACAATCCTACTGTGAATATGACACAGGTTGGATCTGGTAACAAAGCAGGGTCTAGTTCAAATCCAGTATACCTACGCGGTATCAATCAAAATATTGTAACTGTACAACAAGGTAACAATAACAATATCAGCACACTACAAATCATTAACGCCTCATCTGGTGCTAATGTTGGTGCCACAGTAACTATTGAACAAATTGGTAACAGTAACACAGTAGATGCTGTTTGCGGTGATGCAACTATTGGTTGTAACAAAGCACAGATCAACTGGGCATTTACTGGAGACAACAACAGTATGTATTTCCGTGGCCAAGGCGACAGTTTGACTAGCCAAGTTAATGTAGCTGGTAACGGCAACGCTTTCAACATTGCTATGTCTGGTAACAATCACACTAACATCATAGATATCAGCGGTAACAACAACTCTGTTAACCTAAACCAAAATTCTACAGGCGCTAGTGGCAGTAGCTTTGTTCTTACTCAACAGGGAACTGGTGTAACATACAATGTTGCACAAAGTGGTACAGTTGACAATGTAATCAGAATTAACAGTGTTGCCAACGGTGGCAGCTTCAACATCCTACAACGCAACTAAGGAATTGCCGTGAAATGGATCGCAACGCTTTTGTTGTTAATCTCGACAGCGTCTTTTGCGGACATAGGATCTGTTGTTGATGTAACAGGAACGGCCATCATCAAGCGTGGTGGTCAAACTATCACTGTAGCTAAAAATACCCCGGTTGAAATGAACGATCGGGTTGAAACTAAAAATGGTGTTGTCAATATCAAATTTAAAGACGACACCACAGTCAAAGTAACAGAGTCCAGTGCATTAGTCATTGATGATTTTGTCTACGATCCAAAAAGTGGTGCAGGTAAACTAGGCATGAAAGCCGCGGCTGGAACAGTTCGTTATGTTTCAGGTAATATTGCACACAACAATCCCAACTCAGTAAACATTAAAACTCCTACAGCGGCCATTGCTGTTCGTGGTACTGACTTTGTTATGAGTGTAGACGAAACAGGTAAGAGTGCCGTTATCCTTATGCCCACTTGCGAAATAGAACACAATGTTAACCTCAAAGGATTAACCTGTGGTAGTGGTGCCATTGATGTTGATAGCGGATCTGGAATTGTTAAAATGAATAAGCCATATCAGGCCACAGTAGTTGAGATGGCCGGTGCCGCTCCGCTACCTCCAATCATTGTTGAACTCGGCGGAGCTCCTATTGGTAATAACTTAATGTTGAGCCCGTTAAAAACTGCCAGCGGGTTAACAATTCAACAAGCGGCCCGTGCTGCCGCAGAAAAAACAGGCGATGCCAAAAAGACTACCGGTAAAGATGACGATAAGAAAACTGCTGATAACACTCCTACCTTAGTCGAACAGGTTGCTGTTAACAGTGGTAATGTTGGTCCAAACGGTAAATCTAATAACCAACCTGACAATACTCCACCTATTATACAGGCTGTTACTACAGACAGTTTAAAAGCAGAAGGTATTACAGTTAAAGATGCTAGCACAGGTGATGCCAATGTGTATGAAATATATAAAGATGCTAGTAAGACTCAACAGATAGGGTGGGGCTACGAAAGTTTGAGCGCCAGTGGTCATAACTATGCCAATGTAGTGTTGTCCAATGATACTAAAGTTCTAGTGGTGGTTACACAGGATCGATTAACTGATGCTTATAATTTTGGTCCCAACGGCAAGAATACTGGTAGTATAGTAATCAGTCAAACTTGGAAATAAGATGAAAAAGTTTCTAGCTTTTATTTTTACTCTAATGATGTGCTTGTCTGCACAGGCTAGTCTATTTGACGGAAAGTACAGCTCTGCACAGGTCTTTGATGTACAGCGTAGTGGCTGTTATAGCCCCGGCGGTCCTTGTAGTGTTAGCAATATGATTACACCATTCATTGCCCCCTACACCAATTGGACTCACGTCAACTTTGCCGCAAACGATTATGTACAGTTCTATGATACAGGTGCGGCATCTAACAACATTGGTATGAAACAATATGCCGCTGATGGTACATACAAGGGCACAATTTCTAACAGTGGCTATGTGTTGGCCATTGGTACCGGCATTGTGTACATTGGCGTTCCTAGTGTAGGTGGCGGTACTGGATATTTTATCAGTAATGGACAAGGTTTTGCACAAGGTTCAGCAACTACATTTACAGTGCAATATGCTAACCCAACTATGTCACAGTTGGCCAATTATTCAGCAACCACTACTCCGCTGGCTGCTGGGCAGTCTTCTCCTCCACCTTCGTCTGCATCCACAGCTCCTGCCGCACCAGTAGACAACTCAACATCACCAGGTACTATGCCCGGAGGCTTTATCGGCCGTGTACTAAACAATACACCAAATACATGGCAAACATATTCATTTACATTTACTCCAACTCAATCGGGCTCAAACTATGTTATGTTGGCCTTTAGACAAGATCCTGCTTATTGGAGTGTAGACAATATTGTAGTTAATGCTAACGGTTCAAACGTCAATTTATTAACCAATGGTGATTTATCTAATGGTGGTACTATTACAGCACAAACCAATAATGGTCCAACAAGTGTTAATACTCCTACCAGTTGGGGCGTAGCTTATCAGTCTGGTATATATCCAGGCGCCGCAGGTACTTGGATGAACGGCTTATGGTTTGACGGTGCTGTAGGCAGTTTTGATTCTATCTATCAGGCCATAAATGTAACAGCAGGTACAACCTATACTATATCTTTTTCAGTATCGGGTAACAATACATCCGACACTAGTCTTAGCGGTGCAGTACAGTTAGGTGTTTATGCAGGCCCTTGTGGGAACCTTTCATTATCCCCTGATCAATGTACACTACCTAGCACATCAGGATATACCACACTATCTACTCCACAACAAGGCGCCAGTGCAGGGAATTCAGCGCCTACTGTTACAGGTACTAACACAACCAATCAAACCAGTTCTAGTAGCTCTAGTTCAACTACCCAACTAACTGAACAGTTTAACACAGCGGTAGTTACTGGGTCTAATTGGAATTACAACAATTATACTTTTGGTTTTAGCGGTTCAGTAACCGAGACTACAGTTACTACAGTTACTACTCCAGTGACCACAACCTACTGGAGCGATGGCACTACAACGACAACAAACGGCACTCCTACAACTAGTCAAACTGTAACATACACATATAACATAACTCCTAATCAGTCAGTTAGTCCTGCTGATCTAAATCCCTATCGTGGTACTGTAAAAAATGCAGTATATATTGATCAAACTATTGGTAGTGCTAACAATACTATCACAGCGGCACAGAAAGGCCAAGGCAACTTAATTGAAATGCAGATAACTGGTACATCAAATCAAGTTGCTGCCACTCAAGGCTACACATTGAATTCTCTAAATGTTCCTGTTGAAGCAATGATGGCCAGCACTAATAATTTTAGTCAAACTGTTGTTACTGGAAATAGCAATACAGTAATAACTCAGCAGAATGGAAATAGCAATAGTTCTTTGTTAAATGTAGTTGGTAATTACAATACCGCTACTGCTAATCAATCAGGTAATAATAATCAAAGTTATGTTACAGTAACAGGCAACAATAATACCACTAGCATCAGTCAACAGGGCAATAACAACTTGTCTGCTACCAACTCACAAGGTAATGGAAATAATGCCACAGTTACACAAACTGGTAACGGAAATGGTGCATTATTAAGTTTGACAAATGCCGGCGGACCTGTTACAGTTAATCTGTTACAGCAGGCAGTGACACAAGGGCAGACTTTTATAGTTCAACAAACCTGTACCAACGGTGCAGGATGCAGTGTATCAGTACAGCAAAATAGGTAATTATGAAATATCTTATAGCAGTTATATTAGCTATGCTATCATTAACTGCTCATGCAGATCCTTTCGAAGGATGGACCAAAGAAGAAAAAGGATGGTTTACACTTAGCGAAGCTGTACAGGTAATTGATTACCAAACTACACGTGATCTTCTGTATTCCCAAAAGGCAAAGGGTTATTACGAGCTAAATCCTATTGTTGGGCGGAATCCCAGTCCTAGTAAATTAATGGCATTTGAAGTTGGCACACTAATAGGCAACTATATCTTTACAGATTGGTTAGATCACGACACTAGACTGACTTGGTTAAAATGGCATGTGGCTATCGAAGCAATAGTAATACAACACAATGTTAGCATTGGCGCAAGGATACAATTTTAATGAAACCAACAACCTATAGAACTATTTTTATCAGCGATGTACATTTGGGCACTAGGGATTGTAAAGCGGATCAGCTAAACAATTTTTTAAAGCACAATACCTGCAACACATTATTTTTAGTAGGGGATATTATTGATGCGTGGAAAATCCAACAAAACAAGTGGCGCTGGAAACAGTCGCACTCCAACGTTGTTCGTCGAATTCTTGGTCACGCTAAACGTGGCACTAGGGTTGTATACGTGGCTGGAAATCATGATGAATTTTTGCGTCCATTAATACCATATGGATTAGGATTTGGCCGTGTGGAAATCGTCAATCAAACTGAACACATTGGTGCTGATGGTAAACACTATTTGGTTACACACGGAGATTTGTTTGACGGAATTACTCGTTTAGCCCCGTGGTTAGCCTTTTTGGGTGACAAGCTATATGATTTTGTGTTAGACTTAAACAGTAAATTCAATGCAGTGCGTCATAAACTACGATTAGGGTATTGGAGTTTAAGTAAATTTTTAAAACACAAAGTCAAAAAAGCAAGTGATTTTATGTTTCAATTTGAAAAGAACTTGGCTACATACTGTAAGAAGCGAGGGTTTGATGGTGTAATATGTGGGCATATACATCATGCAGAGATTAAAGAAATAGACGGTGTTGTCTATATGAATGACGGTGACTGGGTTGAATCTATGACTGCTTTAGTAGAACACCATGATGGCAAGTGGGAAATAATAACCTGGACAAAGGGACATGACGATGACAGTTCTGATCTTAACCAAACTTGATCGAAACGAATACGAGAGTAATAGACTAGTTGAAATGTTTGCCACAAAAGGCATAGAGGCACAAATGTGCCACCCAGATGATTTTGATATCATTGTAGACAGAAACATACATAAAGGCATTAAGTACAAAGGCCAGGACATGGCATTGCCTAAACTAGTACTGGTTAGACTTGGTGCTGGTATATTGCCATTCCAACTAGCAGTTGTACGACACTTTGAACAAGCAGGTGTACCATGTATTAATGGTAGTTTGCCAATTGAAATTGTCAAAGACAAACTACGCACTAGCCAAATTTTAAGTCGTGCGGGTATTGCTATTCCCAACACCATGATGGTACGTATGCCCATTGATGATGGGCTTGTTGAACAAAACATTGGATTCCCATGTGTGGTAAAAGTTGTTACTGGCAGTTATGGTGAAGGGGTGTACCTGTGTGAACGTAAACGTGATTATAAAAAGCTCATGGAGTTTATTGACAATCTAGGCAATAAGAAAACTATGATTGTGCAAAAGTACATGGGCGATAGAGTTGGAGAAGATTTGCGTGTATTGGTCATCGGAGGTAAAGTTTTAGGTGCTATGAAACGTACAGCACCTGAAGGTGATTTCCGTGCTAATATTACCAATGGCGGTACTGGGGAAAATTATCCCTTAACAGAAGAAATAGAATTCTTGGCACGTGAAACAGCTAGGGCGCTAGGGTTAGATATTGCAGGTGTGGATTTGTTGTTTGACAAAGACAACTTTGTAGTGTGTGAAGCCAACAGTAATCCAGGGTTTATTGGCTTTGAAAAATTCTGCGGTGTGGATGTTGCAGATGTGATTACTGAATATATAAAATTTAAAATTCATCAATGAAAACAATTCTTATCATCACTGATAATTTACCGGAGCAAATAAATGGGGTGGTTACAACCTATAAAAATATCGAGGCGTGTGCTATTCGTGACGGTTATAACGTTGTGGTGCTTCATCCCGGGTGGTTCCGCTACATTAATTGTCCTGGCTACAACGAAGTCAAGATTGCCTATCCGCGGAACATGGGCAAGAAGATTGCGGAGATATCTCCGGATTATATCCATGTCGCCACAGAGGGTCCTTTGGGTTTGTGGGCTAGAGCATATCTTTCATTGGTTGGTATTCCTCATAATACCGCTTATCACACTAAGTTTCCTGAAGGGCTCAAAAAGTTATTTGGAATTCCTGAGTCCCTTACTTGGCGTTTTGTCAGATGGTTTCACAAACATAGTGGGAAAGTTCTAACTACTACAGAGTCCATGGTCACTGAATTAAAAGAACATGGATTTAGCAGTGAAGTTATTCCTTGGACTCGTGGTGTTGATCGTAGTATCTTTACTCCAGCACATAGGCAAGACACTGATCCACAATACTTACTGTGTGTTAGTCGTGTTAGTAAGGAAAAGAATTTAGAAAAGTTTTTTGAATTAAAATATCCTGGCTATGCTAAAATTATGGTAGGCGATGGCCCTATGTTAGAAACATATAAAAAGAGATACCCAGATGTACACTTTGTAGGATTCCAAACAGGTGAGCCTTTGGCTAGATACTATGCCAATGCTGACGTATTTGTATTTCCCAGTCAGTGGGAAACATTTGGTATTGTTATGATTGAATCAATGGCCTGCGGAACTCCAGTTGCGGCATATAATTGCCAAGGACCTGCAGATGTTATTGATCAAGGTGTTACTGGATTTATGGTTGAAGATCGCGAAGGGCTTGCTGTAGCAGTTGAGAAATGTTTACAAATTAACAGAGATGATGTACATAGGGTAAGTCAGCGATGGAGCTGGGAACGTGCTTGGGAAATATTCCGGGATAATCTTATCGCTGTAAAGTAACTAAATATTTGCATGAAAAAAATCTTATTAAATCCATGGTTAGCATTAGTGACATTATTCATTTTGCTAGCCGTTCGTTTTTTTGACCCTAGCTTTGTAGAAAGCGTAAGACTTCGTTATTTTGACCAGTTGGTAACAAGCCAACCTAAAGTAGACGTTCCAGTCAATGTTGTAAACATCGACGAAGCAAGTTTAGACAAGTATGGGCAGTTTCCGTTCCCTAGAGATTACTATGCTAATATCATTAAGGAACTATATGCACATGATGCTGGCCTAGTAGTGTTTAACGTGCTAATGCCTGAAAAGGATCGCTTTAAACAAGATGAAGTGTTGGGCAAGGTAATGCAACAGTTTCCTACTGTATTGCCAGAAATTGCTGGACAAAAAACTAAGAATACAAATCATGGAAGCGACATTCAAGTAATAGGTGCAGACCCAAGTGGTAAGTTTGTAGAGTACCCTGGACTTATTGCCAACGTTGAACCACAAGGCAGTGTGGCTGCTGGTGTTGGCATTGTTAATACATTCCCAGAGATTGACGGTGTTGTTCGTCGTGTGCCGTTAGTAATATCAGTTAACGGGCAACTACATCCTAACCTGGTATTAGAAACATTACGTGTAGCCGCAGGTGACACTAAAGTACAGGCCAAGATTGATGATGCTGGCTTACAAGCATTACGTATTCCTAAGATTGGTAAATTTGAAACTGATGGACTAAGTCGAGTATGGGTAGATTGGTCAGCAACACCTAAGGAATTCTCATTAGTTGATTTGCCCAAGTCATTTAATAAAGAAATTGTAGTTGTAGGACTTAGTGCCGCAGGGTTAGTTAATCCAGTAGGCACAGCCAAGGGCGAAGTGTGGCCACAAACTCTACAAGCAGCCGCCATGGGCACAATGCTTAACGGTACAAACATTCAAAGACCTGATTGGGCTGACATGGCAGAGTTGGCTGCTTTGTTAGTATTTGGCATTATTTTAATTTTTATCTCAAGGTGGACTTATGGATTTATTCCTGTTATTGTGTTACTTGGCGTTTGTCATTTCGTTGTGCTACATGTTTACGCCTCCCAACATTATCTCATCGATATTACTTGGTTTATTTGCGGGAGTACTTTGGTGTATGCTCATGCCTATACAGCAAAGTTTGTAAGTGAGTTCCTACAAAAACAACAAATTAAAAAACAGTTTGGCACATACCTAAGTCCAGATCTAGTTGCTAAATTACAAAAAGATCCTAGCCTATTAAAATTAGGTGGGGAAGAACAAGAACTTAGTATCATGTTTACAGACGTTCGAGGCTTTACTGCTATTAGTGAACACTATGGACGCAATGTACAAGGACTTACAAGTATTATGAATCGTTACATGACAGCAATGACTAAAACGATTCTTGAGAACGATGGTACATTAGACAAGTATATTGGTGACGCGCAGATGGCTTTCTGGAACGCACCGTTAGACAACACCAAGCATTGTAAAGATGCTGTAAAAGCCGCATTAGAAATGTTAGGAAGTTTAGATGGATTCAATAAAGATATCGCTGAAGAAGGCACTCCACCATTTGGCATGGGTATTGGGATCAATACAGGCGTGGTGGTGGTTGGTAACATGGGCAGTGAGCAACGTTTTGATTATACCTGTTTGGGAGATGCTGTTAACACAGCTAGTCGACTTGAAGGACAGAGTAAAAACTATGGTGTCTTAATTGTATTAGGGCCAGTTACAGCAGAACGTGTAGCAGATGATTACTTTACTCTTGAGTTAGATTGTATTGCTGTAAAAGGCAAGAAAGAAGGTCTAAATATCTTTACAGTATTCTATAATCCACCACATGAAAAATTACAATTCTGGTTGCATGATAGAGAACAACACAATGCCATGTTGGCTAGTTATCGTGCTCAAGATTGGGCTGGTGCCAAGAGAATGGTTAATAATCTAAAAGGAAGTTTTGATGGACAAATGGATCACTACTATGATCTATGGTTAGAACGCATCGAGGAGATGAAAAATGCTGGATTACCAGAAGATTGGGACGGCGTTTTCCGTGCCACAAGTAAGTGACGAAATTTTAGATCAATTTATGTTAGGATGTGTTATGGTCTATTTTTGGCCATACTTCCTAATAGGAAATGCCGATAACATCAAGGACATTATTGGCATACATTTAAATGGCGTCAAGCCAATGTGTAAAAATTAAGCGTAGGTGTTGGCTTTTACAGGGGTCAATACGTGTACAATATCACCAGTTGGATTGTAAACTTTGGCGCTGTGTGCTTCAGACTTAATAGCAAATTCCAATGCGTGTTCCATTTCTTCAAACCAATGGTCTGTAACAGCTAGGATGCCGTCTCTCCAATTGTGTAATCGTACACGATGATTTCTCTCAGACATAATCAAACTCCTTTGAAGTATTTATGCCACACTTTTGCGGTGTTACTGGTATAGTGAGTTAACCTCAATTGGTTAGCCTTTACATTAATCCAAGGCCAATTATAAGCAGACATTAATTTTTTAGATATATCTGCACTGTCTGTAGGATCAGCACAGCAACCATCAGATGCCCAAGGGATTTCAACACTGCCTACAATTGGCACGCCTTGACTAATTAAATCAGCTCCTACAATGTTAAATGTTTCGCTGAAACTAACTTGCAGTCCAATGTCCATACTAGCACACAATTCTAAAAACTGTTCACGTGGTGTCCATTGATGATTAATCAATTGATGTCCTTGGTCAGCAAGTTGTTCAAAGAAGCCTTTAAGGTTGTTAATAACTGGGCTACCATTCATTTCAATACGGCCAGCATTAACGTGGAAGTGTAATTTTTTACCTAGTTTATTTGCAAAGTCCAAAGCCGCAAACGCTTGTACTAGATGGTTCTTTAAAGGACGAATTGCACCAAAGCAAGCAATATCTACGTAGGGCTTGTTTCGATTAAACTTTTTACCTACATATGTTTGTGGATAGAAGTTTGGCATATAGATAATACGTTCGGTAGTTTCCTTATCACTCCACTGGTTTCTAGTTTGCAAGTATACTTGGATTTCACGCATCATACGTGGTGCGTTAATACCTATGATAATATTTTTAAAACTGCTATAATCACCAACCCAATCCATGGCCATACCTTCACCAGCCATGAATGGCATTTCACTGTGCAACCTTACAATCCATTTTACATTAGGATGTAGTTTTTGCAATACAGTGAATTTACTTGGTACTACCCATAGTGCTTCAATAATTACGTGTGTCGGTTTATGTTTGTTTACTAGTCTATCTATGCAATTATTGTCAATTGCAACCTCTAATGCGCTGTCAATTCCCTGACTTTGCAACATTTCGTTCATGAAATTTGCACTATTGTATAAGCCTGTGCTTAGGCCAATGTGACTGTGGACCACTGCATGGTAATCCTCTCTACGCTTTAAAATGAATAATACTTTTGCCATCTAGTGTCCTGTGTGGGTTATGACAGTATTTAGTGCGTACTTTATTACAAATATATTATCATGAGCGAAGTTTTGCTAACTTTAAAAATCTAAACAAAGTTAGCCACATCCATCCTATATCAAACTCAAACCAATGACGACTGAGTTTAACTCTTGCTGGACTTAGGTGATGGTTGTTATGCAATTCTTCACCGCCTATAACAATGCCCCATGGGACTAAATTGCGGCTTTGATCTCTAGTAGTACCATTGCGGTATCCTATCCAATGTCCTAAGCCATTGATAACTCCTGCGGCCCAGAATGGTATCCATATCATTTGTATGCCCCATACCAATAACCCCCAAACTCCAAATAATGCTACATCAATGGCCAACATAATTAATATGCCTAAAAAGTTGTAGGGAGTATATAAGTCTCGTTCAATCCAATCATCGGGAGTTCCTACCCCAAATTGTTCTACCATAGCAGTGTCTTTGGCAGCTTTGGAATATAGTACTGCCCCCTGCGTTAATACATGCCAAATACCGAACACATGCGGACTGTGTGGATCGCCCTCTTGGTCGCTGTAAACATGATGTTTACGATGTATGGCTACCCACTGTTTGGTAACCATGCCTGTTGTTAGCCACAACCAAAAGCGCATGAAGTGGCTTAAGATAGGGTGAAAAATAATACCCTTATGGGCCTGTCCTCGGTGTAAAAACAAAGTCACGCATACTATAGTAATATGCGTGACCAATAAAGTATAAAATAGTATAAGCATCAATTACTTATCAATCATCGCCCGCCGCTTCCTTTATTTCCTGCTTGGTAGCTCTACGCTTGCCAATTGGTAATTCTTCAACCGTTTCTTTTCTGCGTGTGGTATTAATATCTTTTTCAGCTTCAATGCGTTCACGTTCAATAGTCTTGCCACGAAGTTCCATAACAGTTTCTACTTTTTGGTTAAGTCGTATAAGGTCATTATCGAGCATCCTAATACGATCAATAAGAGCAATAAGTGTTCCATTGGCTTGTCCTATAACGGGTTTGATTTCTGTGGTTACCCAAGTCCACACGTAGTAAATGAAATATCCCATACCAGCCGCA
>Ga0007805_1000469_pt1 | contig 14034 bp, 20 predicted proteins | sample CryBogCBE24Aug09_FD_71231 | JGI IMG/M metagenome (GOLD analysis project Ga0007805, IMG submission 71231) | Freshwater microbial communities from Crystal Bog, Wisconsin, USA - CBE24Aug09 | ecosystem: Environmental > Aquatic > Freshwater > Lake | place: Crystal Bog, Wisconsin, USA | collected... | reverse complement strand
GCTCCATCTAAAAACATTTTACGTTTTAGATAATTTGTAGGCGTTGATAAATTGTATTGTTCTTTACTCATTGTGTCTCTTTCTATAGTCTTCTACTGCGGCTTTAATGGCATCTTCTGCTAAGATTGAGCAGTGAATCTTAACTGGGGGTAATGCTAGTTCTTCGGCGATTTGGGAATTACTAAGATTAACAGCATCATCAATATGCAAGCCTTTAACCCACTCGGTAACCAACGACGAGCTGGCGATTGCTGAACCACATCCATATGTCTTGAAACGAGCATCTCTAATAACACCATCTTCGTCTACCTTTATACTTAATTGGAGAACATCTCCACAACTTGGTGCCCCCACGAGCCCTACACCAATATTAGGATCGCCCTTTTTAAAGGATCCCACATTTCTTGGATTTTCATAGTGATCAATAACTTTATCGGAATAAGCCATTATAGTTTACATGCCTCACAATCATCTTCCAGTTCGTCATATACTGTAACAGGTTCTGCGGTCAAAGTTCTATCGCTTTGAGTATTTAAAACGTTCTTGCTACCAACCTTGTTAATCAATGAATAGTATATTGTTTTCAAACCCCACTTGGTGGCCAACATTAAATTCTTAGCAATCAGTGTTCCAGGAACTTTGCCATCTTTAAATTGTGCTGGATTATAAAATGTGTTTGTACTCAATGATTGGTCAACATACACAGCCAATACCGCGGCTGTTTTTAAATAGTCAACACAATCTTTCTGATCCCACATGAGTTGATATTTGTTTTTCAAACGTTTGTACTCGGGTACTACCTGTACAAACGATCCAGCTTTTGATTCCTTCACAGAAATCAATTCCATCGGCATTTCAATTCCGTTGGTGGAGTTTAGAACAACTGAGCTGGATTCTACTGGAGCAACTGCCATTAGGGTAGCATTACGAATGCCATACTGCTTCATACGTTCACGTAATGGTTCCCAATCCATGCTAGGTGTAAAGTCAGTAAGTTCGTCAGCACCTTTACTGCGACGTTCCCAAGGAAATACTCCCTTACCGTAGTAAGTATATTCACTACGTGTGCATGGGCCTCTATCTTGGGCAAGCTCAACACTTGCTTCGGTAAGGTAGTATGCTTGATGTTCCATCCAACGCTTGACTTCGGCCAATGCGTCAGTGGCACCATATTTGTAACTGCGCTTGGCATGCCAGTAGGCCAAGTTAGTAATACCAACGCCTAGTGGTTCAAACTCTTGATTGGCCATTCGGCTTTGAACACTTAGGAAGTCTTGATAACTCAGCAAGTTACTTAAACTGCGTACCAATATACGACATGCTTTACGCATCTGTTGTGGATTAGTAAATGCACCCCAATTTACTGACCCAAGAGTGCAAAGAGCAATGCGTCCCTCTGGATCTTCAATTCTTTGGAAAGGCTTGGTGGGTAAAAGTATCTCTTGGCATAAGTTTGATTGATATATTGGGTCAAACTGTGTATCAAACGGCCCCTGGTTGATGACATTGTCGATATTGACAAGATATATGCGCCCAGTATCAGTACGTTCTTTAAGGATTTGATTTTTGAATATCTCATCTGCCGATACGACTTTCTTTTTAATTGTCGGATGCTTTTCATAGTTTAAGTATAGTTGTTCAAACTCTTCAGTACTGCGATAATAGGCTTCATACAAATCTGGAACTTCATGTGGATCAAACAAAGTAATCATTTGATTGTTTTTATAGCGATTCCAGAACATCTTGTTGATCACAATACTGTAATCCATTTGACGTACACGAGTTTCATCGGTGCCTTGGTTATTTTTCAGCACAATGAAATCTTCAAATTGAGCATGCCAAACTGGCAATGTAACTGTACAACTGGCATTTCTAATGCCACCTTGACTGCAACTACGTAAATCTGCGAACCATTTCTTTAAAAAGGGTATCAAGCCCGTATGCTTGATTTCTCCATTGCGAATCGGGGAGCCTAATGGGCGAATTCTACCTATTTCTAGGCCAATTCCGGCCCTTTTCGAGGCATATTTGGCCATCATTTCTCCGGCAGCAAAGATGCTATCAAGAGTATCGTCACTACTAATAAGTACGCAACTACTAAACTGCTTAGTGGTAGTACCCAGGCCAGCAAGTACAGGAGTAGCCAAAGTAAAATGGCCATCGGAAGCGCATTCGTAGTATTCTTTAACATATTTTAACCTCGTTTCTTTTGATTCATTATGAAACGCTGTTGCGGCGGCAATAGCATAACGCACTTGTGGGGTTTCATAAATTTGTCCGGTGGCTCGATTTTGCACCAAATATTTTTCAGTTAACTGTGCAATGGCCGCATAAGTGTATTCTTCATCTTTGGCATGGTCGATGAATAAGTCGATAATGTCCCATTCCTCTTTAGTGTACCATTCCAGTAGGGCAGGAGTGTACATGCCAGCTTCTACGTTCTTTACTACGATGTCATATAGTTTGGGCGGAGTATAGTCGCCATAAACTTCTTTGCGTAGCATACTAACACGCTGACGACCAGCCACATATTGATAATTTACATTATTAATTTCTGGGTTTTCAGTTTCATCTATCAAATCAACCATGGCCTTAAGCAATAGTTCATCAATAGTCTCTGTGGTCATTCCGTCATGCAATTCTATTTGCGCTTTAATCTCCACCATGCTTGGACTGACGTTATCAATCCCGTTACAAGCATGAGCTACCTGTCTCTGTATCTTACTAATATCTAAAGGGACTCGCTCCCCGTTGCGTTTAACCACTGTAATCATATTTGTTTTTCTTTTTAAAAATGCGTCAGAAAGATATTTACCACGATACTCATAGTACCACTATATTTTCTACCAAAAACGAATCGGGTATATTTTCTGACGGAACGGGTTCATTATCTTTGTAGTTTAAAACCCATTCTCCACCAACATCAACTACATTGTAACATGCTGAAACACTCTTGTCTACAAGGCAATGTATTTTTATTACAGAATTTTTAAATCTTTCGGTAAATTTAAGGCTGTAACCAATCATTAACGCTCGAGTAAAATCATCGTATTTGTTTTCCACAATGATTTCCCAAGGCGTAGGCCATGATGGCCTATTGTATTGATCCACATGATGGTTGTATGGAATGTATGGAGCATCGCTCCAAAAATCAACAACCATTTGCAGAGGGTCTTCGCAATTTTCTAATTGGGCGCGAAGGTTAGCCCACGACGAAATTCTATCGTCAGGTGATAATCTAAACATTAATTACGTTAATAGGTCAATAGAACAAACAAAGTGTGACCAAGTAGACAACGATGTGTCTCCACTGGTACATGTTAGTGTAACATAATTTCCGTATACTCCTGGATATAAAGTGACATAAATTAAATCGCTTGGTCCAACTAGATAAGTCGAAGTTGTGTGGAATGTCAATGCAACCGATGAAGTTGATATGCTAGTACCAGTAATTAAATAAGTTTTCTTAGGATCGTTATTTACTGATAGTGTAGCATATTGAACATATGACGGAGTATCTAAAGAAAGGTTAGGATCCTGATAATTGTAATAATTGAAAGTTGTACTGGTTGCACTTGACCAAGTGGCGAGTTGTTGTACGCCAGCCACTGTATTGACAAATGTTGCCGCTGTTCCTGTTGTAAGTCCATTAATAGGAAGTGCGAATGTGGCAACCACTGTTGTTCCACTAATTACATAAGATGCTATTGTTCCAGTATTGGTAGTTCCGAACACATTACTACTTGCTTCAAATGTAACTTGTGTTACATTGTTTTGGAAAAATGACGGTGTAATTAAACTAGCAATTGATGGATCAAAATAGAATGTTGCAGTATTAACATTTTGTCCAAAAATTTGTGAGTACCCAGACAAATAATTATATACTGGGTTTAATTGAATAATTGGTTGTGAACGGCTCAAATCGGTAGAGAACATTAACATCTCGTTATATCCAGCACCACCTTGTGCTTCTGTATAAACGTATGTATCGCTAACACTGGCATATCCATTTGGATAAAATTGTCCACTGAATGCATCAAACGTTCCTGAATTAGAAATGTTCATGGTCAACTGACCTTTTCTAGTCATGTTGGCATTGTACAATTGATAATCGATCACTGCTGTTGATTCTTCAGTAGTCATTGGAAGATTGATCAACGAAGTTGTTGCACTAGTAGCACCTCCTAGAGGTGCATTTACATATTTTCTTATAACTGAACCAGTTTTAGCAGATATACCAGATGACAACCAATGTCTGTTTACCACGTTAACTGTACTGGTAGCTGAAGATGCAAAATTTAAATTGTGCATTCTATCAAAATAATCATTAATTGATTGTCCACCAGCATCATAGAAATTCAACACAGTCGTATATTGCTGTGTATCATTTACAAAATTATTACCAACATTTCTATATGAATTATTTTCACTGATAAAATATGTATATTTTTGGTATCCTGGGGCGCCAATAACAATGGCTTCAAGACCAATATTTTCAAATCTATTATTAGATGCTACACCATTAATCAATGATGGAGCAGTATAATTGTAAGAATTAATACCATTATACAACCAAGTGAATTTACTATTTTCAATAATGGCTCTGTTAACAGTGCCATAGTTAGTAATACCAGTAGCCATACCATTGAACCAGCAATTGTTTAATTGTATGTTATCACTGTATGCCATTGTTAAATCAGTTACCTGTGTTGAGCTGGTTCTAATTTGAACACCGCTTACAGCATTGATAACATTATCATTTGTGGCATTACCAAAATATACATTTTCAATTAATACATTTGATGCATTATCTAAACTTAAAATAGCATTAGTTACAGTAGAGTTCAACCCAACTGGAACTTGCAATGTCATATTTTTCAATGTAACATTTCTAGCATTTTGTCCGTTGCCTGCTGGGAACATACCTGTACTGAATGTTTTACCATTGGAGTCAACAGTTTGGAACATTGGAGAAACTGTATTATTAAAGTTACTCCAAATTAGTGTAGTCATGCCAATACCTTCGCCAACCAATGTTGTATATGGCGGCAAGTAAACTGGTGATTGCACTACCCAAGTACCTGCGGGAATTTTAATTGCTAATGGCCCCAGTGGAGGTGCATATGAAACAGTAAGGTCTGTGCTGGTTGATAATACTACACCACCGCCAATATTGGCAATGCCAGTTTCACCGATTGCATTTTTTAAAATTTGTGTAATGTCAACTGTATTGTACGATGCATTATACAATGCAGTGGTATCAAGCCCAGTAGGTGGCCAAATGCCGCCTGGGGCAAAGTCAGTTAAACTTACCCAGTTATCTAATTTGGTAAAATATGTTCCAGTAGTTGCTAGAGTTTGATTTGCTCCAGCACCATATTTGAATTGACGATCTTTTAATCTATACTGTGTTGAAGTATTAAGGAAATTTACAGCACCCAATGCCGATGCAAATACATTAGATAAATCTTTATCTGTTAAAATTCGTGTGTTGTTGTCATTGTTTGCGCCTTCTGATATGCGCTTACCAATGTAAAGATTTTGTGTATCTTCTGCCCAAGCAAGTTCGCCTGGTGCCAATTGTGGGACTTGGCCCTGACTCTCTTGGCCGCGGCGTACCTGTATTTTTGCAATTTCAATGATTGGCATCTAAATATCCTCGTTATAGGATATTTATGCTTACTGCGTGAGTAGTTGCTTGTAGCCCTGTAGGCCAGTTGTATAGTATTCTTCTACTTTGCTCAACCAACGGTCCTGCCACATGTTAAAGTCCTTAGGCAGTAGATCAAACTGTTGATATTGAAAGTCTCTGCTACACATAAACACCACACCTCTTCGGATATTGGTGCCATAAACTTCGTTATGTGCTAATATATAAGCAACTAATTGCATGTAGTAATCATCAACCCACTCTGCTTTTTTAGGCTTGTTAGTTTGTTTGTGATCGCATACTGCTGGCTCACCTTCAAATACACCTACCAAGTCAGTAGTTCCACTATACAAACCAGGAAAATACAAACTTTGCTCCATGGCCCATACTTCGTCCATTTTACTGAGACCATTTTCAATAATGATATCAGCCATTTTATTGGCTTGTACATGAACTGGATTATTTCCTGGTTGACGTTGTTCACCAATTAAGAAACGTTCCAAGTTGGCATGCATAGCAGTACCAACACCTGCGGCTTCTGTGGTTATTTGCTGTGCTTTGGCATGCCCAATACGATTGCGCCATTCATTTAATGCAGTCATATCTTTGGTAGCACCAAGGATAGTTGTTACGCTGGGTAATGTTTCGCCATCTGGAGTTTGATAAACCCGTTTACGAGTTACCGGGTCATTTACTTGTTTGCAGTTTTTATATTGAAATCGTTCTACGAAAGGAGGAGGTGTATACATACTATTAATTATAACATGCAACACCTAGCAGAGCAATTATTTGATAGCAGATTTGGCGTTATGACTAGCCATTGAATCAACACTAGGACCACCAGCACCGGCCTTTGGATCGGCTGTAGTTTGTTGCTGTGCATTTGGATCTTGTGTAGTTGTATTTAGAATGATAGTTCCATCATCCTTGATGTCTTGAATAACATCGCCCTGTGGGTCAATATTATTTTTAAGTGCAATCAATCCATCTGGTGTGGCAATGCCTAATGCAAATGGACGTATGATATTAAGGACAGCCTTAAATGGAATTTCACTTGTGCTGCCGTCCTTGTTTGCTAACCCTTGAAGGACTGCTAGAACTTCTCTAGCAGAACCTTGATCTACTTCAAATAATCTCATTTGGCTAGTTTAGCCATTAAGTTATGAGCTTCAGATAGCTTACGTGCGATACGTTGTTCACGGCTTTCACGCATTGGACGACCAGAAGCTAAATCGCCGCCAGCAGCCGCATCACTTGCACCAAACTCGTCACCGGCACCAATATCGGCACCTGGGTTCATATCATCTGGAGCACTTGCGTCAAGTCCTGGTTCCATTCCTGTGTCCATTGGATCTGCACCCATTGGCTCTGCTGGAGCGGCACCACCTGCTAGTGCGGCAACAGCGCCACTGATAGCTTCACGTTGTTGTGTCAATACTTCTAGTGTAGCACTTAGAGCTGGACCAACTGTTTGTTTAAATGTCTCAGCTTCTGCTTGACCAAAGTCAGCACGGATGCTGTCTGCTAATTCAATGATAGCCTTAGTTTGATATTGACCAACACGTTGCATCCAACTTGTGTAGTCATTAACAATATCGCCAGCGGCTGTAATTGTTTTAGCTTTGGCTTCCTCATCTTCTTGCAATAAGAACTGTAGGCTTTCATTTACAAAGCGTACATTGTGTTTAAATTGGCTTTCTTCTAGTTGGCCAGCTTTCTTCATCTTTTGACGTTGAGCTCCAGCAATCTTAGCACCTTTCTCGCCACCGCCTGCTTTCTTAGCTAATGCTTTGAAGCCAGTAGTTTTGTTATTGTGTTTGCCTTCATCACGTTCCATCATACCCATGCACTCTTTGCAATCACAATCTTTAGGATGCTTCATGCCTTCCTTCATTTTGTGAACACGACCTTTGACTGGATTCTTAGGAGCACCACCTAACATGCCTTGTAAGTGGCTAGCATCTTTCTTACCGCTATCGCTAGAGTCCTTGTCATACTCTTTTGATTTTTTAGTGTATTGTGTACCGGTACTAGTTTTCTTTTTGTTAAACTTGCTAGAGGTATCTTGATCAGCATTACGATCGCCATCAAAGTTTTCTTTAAATGGCTTGCCAGCTTTGGCGGCTGCTTTAGCACGGCTACCCCATACTTCATCTTTAGGGCTTTCAATTTTGCCGTCACCATCGTAGTCTTTGTCGGCTTTTTTAGCACCTTCTTTAACTTTGGCATCTTTGGCGGCTTTTTTCATTGGCTCTGCTTTGTTGCCATCTTTGTCAAGATCTAAAAAGTCTGGCTTGGCGCCTTTTGGTTTCTTTGTTGTCTTAACGTCTTTTTTGTTTTCGTTAAGTTGATCAATCTTGTCACGTAATTGTTTCATTTGTTCGCCTAGCATTTCTTTTATCCTTGTGTTGAGCAATTCTAACATTGCCTTGTCTTTTTGGTATGTTTCATTTGTCAATAAATCATTAATTTTAGAAGAGCCTTCTTGTTGAAAAATGCGAGTACGCAGTTTATTACGATAGTCTTCTAATTGTTCACGATTATACTTTTCCAAATTGACACGAGTGCCAAATTGCTTTGCTAGATTAGTTTCTATTAAAGCACTAGTAACAGGTTTGTTAAAATCATTAGTTTTCATGTTTCTTTCCAGAAAGTTGGTTAATGTTATTTATACAAGTCTAATGAGTTTTTCAAAACTATTAATTATACGACGTTTGTATATAGCTTTTTTGATATGGGCTGTACCATACTTGCTCATATAAATGTCAATATTTGCAAGCGATTTACTTTTAATAGCACGTTTATACAGCTCTTCTTCGAAATCAGCGTAGCCGTATTGCTTGTCATCAACGATTAACTCAGTATCTTTGTAATACCCCAATGCTAATTTATTGGCCACGAGTATGGCTGTTTGTGGAAGGTTGATGTGATCAACTACTACATCATTACTGTGATCCAATATTGTGTAGCCACTATTTCCTTTTACTATTCTATAAGAACCAATGCTGGTTGAACCGTCCTTGTGTTTGACCGGAACAACCAAACCTTTGCCTCGCAAGTCTTGTTTGACTGCTTCGCTAAGTTTTTGTATCTTATTGTAAAGTTCTTCAGGAGTTGTTTTCATTTAGATTAGGGATTAATGTATTACTATCTTTACTTATAGTATATACACCCTTACGAACAAGACTTTGAGCAAGCCATTGATCATGTTCATCTAAACTACTAATTTTAACTGCACCCTCATGGTGCTCAATGAAACGATGTTCCTCGTTTGTAACAGGTGTAGGGAAACCGGATAATAATTGAGCTATTTTCATCAAGATACTCCAGGCTGAGGATTTTCTGAATCAGGAGGTGGTTCTTGACCTTGTATTTGTTGCAGTTTCATCATCAGTGATTGCATTTGACTCTTAAAGTCTTGAGCTGATAATGGTTCTTCAGTATTCTGTGCAGGTTGCACTTGTTGCTGTTGTGGCAACGGTTGACTTGTATCTGCACCCATTGGTTGTGCAGGTTGCCCATTTGCGTTAGGCTGTTGTGTCACGTTTGCGTTATTTGTGTTGGCTGGTTGCTGTTGTGGAGTATCAGGTGTGTTGCTAGTTTCAGGCTTCTTTTCCGTGTTTGGTACTGGCTGGCTACCACTAGGTTTAACTCCCGGTCCTACTGGTGCTACAACATTACCTGGAGCGGTAACTGTAGGGACATCTTCGAATAATTCAAATATTTTCATATTAATGCTTTTGTAAAACAACTACTACTAGGCCAAGTACACCAGTAATTACAGTGCCAGCAGTGCCAATAAGTACTTTAGTCATACTAGAATGACCATCTTCAATCAACTTCTTTAAAGAATCAAATTTACCTTCAATAGAAGTTAATCTGTCGTCAAGACTTTTATAGCGTTGGGCACATAAATCAACATGCGCCTCTAAGTTTGTTTTTTCTATATCAATTATATCACCAGTAGACATTTAGTCGCTCCTTCAGTTTGGTATATTACGGTGCCTTAATGTGTGCCTTGATGATTGTATTTTTATTAGCAGTATCCTTACAGTCGAATATTGCCTTCTGTATATTTATTGTTTCTGTTAAATTTTTAATAATTGGAACAGAGTCAACATCTTCAATCAAATTGCCTATAACATTTCCATCTGCACTTTGGTACACACCTTCTCTATCTGGCGTAAATGTAAACAACCACACATTGTGATTGCCACGATAGTTAGTACCAAATCCTAGACCTTGCAGTTCCATTTCCCTTACTTCAGGTAGTGCATTGAAACTAACAATACTTCTCAGTTCTACACATTGTCTAAGTGTGATAAAATTTCTATTTTGATCATACTCTAGTTGACTACCTTGATTGGGTCTGTTAACACGAGTGTTGGTAATATCAACTAGAGTATAAATTTCAATCTTATCCATAAAGTACCTATATAATGTATTTATAGTCATAAGAAAAGGGAGTTAAAAACTCCCTTTATTTTGAACTAACAAGTTGTTAGATTAGATCCATGGGCTTGAAGAAGCAACAACACCAGCTGTAACTGTTGCTGTAGACAATACAACACTGTTAGGACCAACTGTACCTAAGTTACGGATGTAACCTTGTAGAGCCAATGCTGTAGAAGCATAAGCATTTGTTGTATCTTCAGAACTACCTTTACCTAAGCCACTTGGTGCGTAGTCAGTAGCTGTGCTAACTGTACTTAGAACGCCTGTGTCTTCGATAGCAAAGTTTAGAACTGTGTTACCACCAACATACTGTGGTGTACCGATCAAAGCAACTGTAGCGAACTGGCTGGCTGCTGTACGGAAGATTTGGTCGAAAGCACCGTTAACAACTGTGTTTTCGCTAACAACGTTTGCATTTGGTAAGCTAACATTGAAGAAGCTTAGTGTGGATGGACGTTGACTTGGTAGTACTGCACTACCGTGAACTCTAGAAATTCCTGCTGACATAATATATCTCCTTTAATCGTTTATGTCCACTCCGCTCCGGAGTGTATTTTGTAATGATATTTATACCATTTGGAAAAAAATCCCCAAAATGGGGATTAATCGTTATCTTTTAAATCGCCTTCAATGATATGCAGGTTCTTGGCGGTTTCTTTACTATCACGTAGTCTGCGTATGCTACGAGTGAATTTATTGGCATCACCTGTTTTGATACTGTTGATTAATCTGCGTTCTAGCTCGTATGCTTGTTCTGGGTCAAAGTTTTCTCTAATAAGAGTTAACAGATTAATTGCACTATTAATCACATGAGTGGCGCGAGCTTCTACAATAGCTTCGCCGTTCTTACGTTCTGAAATGGAATTTAGTTCTTCTAATAAACTACGAGTTGCACGTTTCAAGGTTGTTTCCTTTGTTTGTAATATTTAGTATAACATACATTTTGAATAAAATAAAGCCTTGACTTTATAGTACTCAGTGTTTATACTGATATAAATAAGTTTATTAGTGAAAACACTAATAGACATAACACACAGAAAGGAAGACACAAAATGTCAAAATTATTGAAGGGACTTATCAAGTTCTTAACAACTCCACCAAAAAGTGGATTAGAAGCATATATCGAAAGCAAGCGCCCATCTAACGCGGCAGAAGTAGACCACTATGCTCGTGAATACAATTACAAAACTAATTATTCATGGGGGAAGGGACTATGAAACAATTTCTTAAAGACTGCTGGGAAACTTTTAAACAAATACAAGAGATCCGAGCTAAAGCCATTATTACCGGACATCACTGGTATTAAAAATGCTTACGACTGTTCGCAGGGTTCTTCCACATGAATATCCCAAATATCGTACGCATCTTAAACAGCTCGACGCGGAATCTAAGGTACTACGCTTTGGGTTTCCAACCAACGACTCAGTCATTGACACACTTTGCGATAAATTTGAAGCTACTCCTGATAAACATATTCTCTTTGCTATAGAAGATGCTAACTTAAATTTCATTGCTGTAGGACATATTGCCCTAGAGGGTGAAATGGAATTAGCATTTAGTGTATTAAAAGAATATCAAGGTCAGGGTATGGGCAACAAGCTAATGAAGCGTTGTATTCAATGGTGTCGTACTAAAGGTATACTTGAAGGTTGTATGGTGTGTTTAAGCACTAATTCAACTATCAAACATCTATGCAAAAAATATGGTATCAGCATGACCAGTGAACATGGCGAAACATTGGCCACAATTAAATTTGATCAGGCCGATGTAACTACCTATGTTAGCGAAGTCACTGATAGCAATCTTGCAGTTATAGGCTACTTGGGCAAAAGAGTTTTAAACCCGCTTGCTTTAGTTACTTAAGGTCTATATAATAAATATGTAGGCAGTAATTACTGCTAACACAGACATAACACACACATAAGGAGAATAATATGTCATTCGAAACACCTAAACTTCCAGAAGTTAAATTCAACAAAAACGGTTATGAAATCCGTACAGACATTCTAGCAATGGCCAAGGACATGGTTCAATCAGAGCACTCTACAAAGTTTGCCGGTTGGGAAATGTCAGCCAAGCGTGACGAGAAGACTGGACAGATTGTTACCACAGTTGGTATGCCTGAGTTTCCAGGACTTGATAAAGTTTTAGAAACAGCAGAAAAAATGTACGCATTTGTCAATGCTGGAACAAAAAAGTAATTAAATATTGATTTAAAATATAATATGGGGCATAGCCCTTATAATAATATGTAGAAAGAAGCCCCAGTGGAAACATTGGGGCTTTTTATTTGTCAGTAATTGGACGACTGCCTAAATACTCTGGATATTTTTTATTGAAGTGTCTCATAACAATGCCGCCAATGGCATGTGCTTGATTTTCATGTGGGCTTCCAGTACGGCCACTATCTGGTTCTAACTCGTGTTCAGTATCTTGTTTGTAATGCACTAGCTCATGTGCAATGGTACGAAGGATATCATTAGGGTGGCGATTCATCAATGCCACATACAATACACGTTCACCATTTTCATACTTGCCAAATGTTGGTTGAGTGTCATCATGTATATGCGCTTCAAACTTCATTTTAGGTAACGACGTCAAGCCTATGTAATGCATGGCAATAGGCAAAAACTTTTTAAACATTTCCATAAAATTTTCTTTATGGTCAGCTAAAGAGTCTGTGCTTTCGTTTAATAGTTCTGGAATACGCATCGTATATTTATTAGTCCCGCTGACTTTATACGGGGCACACTACGCGGTGCAGTGAAATTTCGCGGACGCCTTTGCCGTGGCTTCCAACGGAACCTAAGGTAGGTGTTCTTCAGGAAAAGGGAGTCCTAAGACTCCCAATCCAAATCTACTTAGCCCTTGATACAGGGCTGTAAGGATTGCGAGGACGATCACTACCGTCTTCTTCCGGATAGACTGGATAGTCATTTGGATTAGTCGTCTGATGCATTAGCTCCGCACTTTTGGCGTTTCATTTGAGTTAATTTTCCAAAATCCACACTCCATTCTTTGCCTGGTGCTAGTTCAACTGCACCTTGTGGGAAGGCAAATTGTACGCCTGCTGTTTGTTCAATTTGTGTAATTGGCATACGGAACTTGGTCAAGTCATTGCCTAAGTTTGGATATGGAGCAACGTGCGGGAATGCCCAACCTGCAATTTCTTTAGTTTGATTGTTGATAACAATTTTGTAGAAGCCATGTGGAACAACTACACCCTTGCCAATTGTCTTGTCGCCAGCGCCGTAAACACCGCCTACATAAACTGTGTATGATTGGTTGCGTTGTACTGCCCATCCGCGTACACTAGTTTCTAACAATTTCCAAATACCACGATTCAATGAACCAGCTTGTGGGCTCATGTTGGTCATTAGGAAACTTTCATATTCAACTTGTGGATCCCAGCTTAGGTCGCCGTCCGGAGCCATGTGTCCTTTGTCGTATCCTGTACCAGCATAGTCGCCTGGAACAGCTCCATTAGGCACAAACTGGTTGGCCGCAAATGCGTTAGTACGAGCAACACAACCTAATGCGTTTTGTGGCAATAGTTCATATGTTACATACTTTGGTAGTTTAGCAGCCGCATCATAACCTACTAGATATGCTTGTTGGCATAGTGGTTGTACACCGGCAGTTTGTGGGAAACCGTATGGCGCATGTACCTGACATTGTTGTACAGGGAATGGTTGCCTCTGTGTCCAAGCAAATGACTGTGTGCTGGCTAGAGCTGTGAGCAGTAGGAATAAACCTAAAAATAGTTTTTTCATTTTTGTTACCTTTATAAAGTTGGTACTTTATTTATATTAAAATCCGGCATTGGTTAACCTTGCGGCTATTTCATTTAAGGCTTGACTAATAGTAGTAACTGTTGAATGCCAGTTAGCAGGGACTGCTGGAGTATAACTCATTGTAGATGGTTGAGG
>Ga0007805_1000453_pt1 | contig 14336 bp, 12 predicted proteins | sample CryBogCBE24Aug09_FD_71231 | JGI IMG/M metagenome (GOLD analysis project Ga0007805, IMG submission 71231) | Freshwater microbial communities from Crystal Bog, Wisconsin, USA - CBE24Aug09 | ecosystem: Environmental > Aquatic > Freshwater > Lake | place: Crystal Bog, Wisconsin, USA | collected... | reverse complement strand
TAGGCACATCGCCTATTGTATATATAGAAGCGGAACAAGAATATGAAAGCACGTCTACGCTATGGTCGCCCATTTCATCCATAGTGTTTTCATCTACTATGATTCCTATTTTCCCAGAACAAACCGGCACACCACTAACCTACGGCGAAGGTAATAATAATATACCAACTGAATCCACCTCTAACTTTACGCCCATTATTACGGATATATCCGTCCCGATGACACGTGCAGATGATTATCGTGGTTTCCTATCTTATACACCAACTGGAGAATATCGTCTATCATCCTTTACGGGTTCAAGAACTGAACTGCGTAATATTGATATACAAGTGTTCTGGAAAAATCGTATCAATAATACCCTCTACCCGATTACTATGTTTAACCTCTCATCCGTTTCTATAAAAATGATGTTCCGCAAGAAGTAGACAAAAATATAAAAATGGCACGATTTTAAATATGCTATAAGAATATAAAATGACCGACGCAGTCCAGAAGTTAAGTGTGTATGATGACCGCATCGTCCAGACCCAGCCTCGGTATGCGGTTGAGAAAGGTGCTCTTTCTCTTACAAACGCCCCTTATACGGCATTATCGCAGACAGCGTCCCAGCACACTTACAATATTACAGTCCCCTCAGAGGGAGTTTTTATTGACCGTGCTGTGGATTGGTCGTCTACGTGCTACTTACAGTTCTTAGCACTGCCCAATACTTTTGCATCAGCCCAGCCTTGCGTTGTTATTGGTCGTGATGTAGCCCTTGCCCCTTTTCCGCTCCATTCACTCGTCCAGACAATGTCTGCTACGATTAACGATGCTACAGTGACTACAAATACGGGTGATGTTCTTCACGAACTCCTCCGCCTAACGGATTATAATAAGAACCGTATCCAACGTCAATGCCCTACTATGCTTGACACATATGCCAACTATAACGATGCTTTCGGAACAATCCGCAACCCTCTTGGCGATTATATGTCATCTACAAGCCGTGAGAATATCCCCAACGGTGCGTGGGGTAATATCTTCTTCACAAATCCCGCTGGTGTAGTTCTTGACAATTCAGTCCCTCTTACAACATACACTTCTGGTGGTGTGACAGTTAATGTAGAGTATGGTGTTCCAGTCCAAGCGACACTCGTTGGCGACGTTCCCGCTGGAGGTTATCCCATTTTCGTAAAGTGGCGGTCTACTGAGAAACTTGTGCTGTCCCCCTTTATCTTTAGCGATATTCACGAAATGGATACTGGTATGTTTGGTGTCCAGAACATCCAGCTGGTTATGAACTTAACAAGCCCCAGCCAGACAAGCACTGTCGGTCGTGTCCTCCGTTCTTGCTCTAACCTTGTTGCTGTAAGTTCAGTCCAGTATAACGGTGGCGTTTCAAATGCTGGTGGTTCTCCTTTCTCCGACTCACGCCTTAACGTGCAGTTCCTAACACCTTCTCTTTCAATTCCTCTACCCGCTAAGTCAATCGTCCCTTATTATGAGTTCCCACGCTATGTTTCTAACCAGATGCTTGGCAGTGGCATCTCATTAGGGCAGACGGCATCAGTTCAGTCCCAGACAATCACTTTACCTTGTATTCCAGACCTAATCCTAATCTACTGCAAACCCCAGCAGTATATGTCAACAGATGCCGATTGGTATTTACCCATCACGAATATTTCTATCAACTTTGACAACTTCTCCGGTCTACTTTCCAGTATGACGACCGAGCAGTTATACACAATGTCAGTAATGAATGGTCTTGAGATGGATTATAATACATGGCTTGGATACACGCAGTCTGCGAACTACAATGGTGTAGACCCCGAAGCATCAACTGCCTTTGGATACAAACAGCAGTTATGCGGTGGTTTCCTTGTGCTAAAGCCATCTAAGGATATTACCCTCCAAGAGGGACAAGCACCATCCGTCGTAGGAAACTACACATTCCAGTTCAACGCCACAGTGCAGAACTGGTCGCAGAACCAAGTCCAGAACGCCACTCTTTACATTGTGACTGCTAATAGTGGTTATTTTGAAACCGTTAAGGGTAGTTCCCGTGTCATTAAGGGTGTTCTTAACGAGGCTGATGTTATTAACGCACCTATGTCTAATGCTGGAACACGCTCTAACCTTATGCGTATCGTTGGCGGACGCTCAGCCCTTCACCGCCTTGGCAACGTCCTTGGGCGTTGCAAGGAGTTCGGCTCTGCCAGAAGTGGTGGTGCGATGAGTGCTGGTGCTGAGTCTGGTGGTGCTGAGTCTGGTGGTGCTACAAGCGGTGGAGCAAGACGCAGAGGACACGCTGGACTTGCCAGTCGCCTAATGTAAAAATATACAATAACTAAATATCTACGATTAATATAAAAGAATGGCTACTGGTAGTAATCAATCTTCAATATTTGAAACTCTGAACTCTTCATATCCTTGTTGTTGTTCTTGTCATCAATCACCCCTTTATCACTATCGCAAGACCCCAGATATGTCTATCTGGTATAACCATCTAAACAATGTTGCCAATGAACCCATCCGGGTCACTGGTGCAAATGCCCCGGAATATGCGACAGCAAAAACAGAAACAATAGAAATATTATCTAAGGGTAATAATGGGGTAATCCCTTTGGATGTTAAGACCATACCAACAATGACAACTTTAGCCGATTATCCGAGCATCTTACGTGGGTAGGTTATGGTCTATAACAAACAAGAAAACACTTCCTCCCGTTATACACTTAATGTAAATAAAAATATTTACATTAAGTATAAAATGAACCACTCCGATACATTTAAAGCCATATATGAGTATAACGGCTGGGGTGAAGATATATGCAACGATTTTCCGGGTCAGAGTGGTGAAGGTAGTAGCATAGAGTTTAATAAGGATTATATCGCATTCCTAAAACGATTTATAGAACAGCAAGGTATTAAAAGCGTAGTTGATGTAGGTTGTGGGGACTGGCGTTGCGGTAAGTTTATATATTACAAGACTGATGTTAAATATACTGGATACGACTGTTATGCTGGGGTAATAAATAGCCATAATAAACACTATAAGCCTTTAAGTCGTTTCTGGACGTTTGAAGTTAAGAACTGCCTCTTAGAAACTGATACAATGGAGGGGGCTGACCTACTTATTGTTAAAGATGTATTACAGCACTGGTTGGATGATGAGGTGACGCATTTTCTTGATAAGGTGCTGTCATCTGGGAAATACAAATATATATTAAGTATTAACTGTGACTGCGACGAAAACTCTACAGAATCGCTTGGGTTCGTAGGCGGATGGCGTAGACTTGGTGCATCCCATAAGATACTACAGAAATACGGGTTTATATCGGTATTTAAATACCAGACTAAATCTGTATGTTTGGTTAAGTGTTAGTTAAAAAGAATGGAAACGCTTTCTACCCCTTTTAGACCACCTAAAATAATCTTGCAGATAAACCAGAAAACTATATTTACCATAGTTGTCTTGTTTAGGTTCTCCTATAAAGTTAAGGCGGTCGTAGTATAGCATTACTCTGCTTCTATGCTATTATTTGTTTTTACCCATAGTTCCGTTCGGCACATCGCACACTTTGGCTGGGTTGTTGCTTTTAGTGTAGTTAAACACCGTTTGCAGTATTTATGTCCGCAGTTTGTAATATCCAGTTCGCCCTTGGGTATTAGGTCTAAGCATATAGGGCATTCGTAAGGCTTACTTAGGGCGTGTGCCATCTCCTCCATCTCTACCTTAATATGCTGGGGTAGGTCGTTTGCTATTACCCTTCTTATACGGGTAATATGCATTAGGGCATCTTCGTGGTTAGTCCGTGCCTCTTCGTAGTATCTACACCATGCGTATCTGCGTTGAGCATCCATCTTCTGTAGCGGGGTGCGGTTGGCGTTGGGGCGTGGCATCCTTCTGTTCTACTTACCGGAAAGAAGATAAACTGGGGAAACAAACGCACCGGGGACTTTTTTACCAAAGTATCTGCAGAGCCAAGCGGTTGGGCGAATACTTATCATTACGCCAGTCGCCCGTTATAGCCTCGTGCGACTTATGAAAAACACTACGCTTCTTTCTTGCTGTCCCTTTAGGCACTATACCTTCGCTCTCTAAATACGACCATATTATAAAATCACCATATGATACACGACCAAACCGCCTTACAGAACCATCTGGAGAAGCATACATTAGTTTATGGTCTGGGTCATTAGAAAACTCTAATAGACTTGGGTTATATCCAGCCTTCTTAGCAACCGCACGTGCCTTGGATAGATAGTCGGCACATGTAAGCCCAGCATCCTCTAACTGTTGCTTGAACGCTGAGGCACATTTGCAGTCGTTAGTCTTGCCACATTTACCCCTACCAAATATGGAATCTATTGTATGTGCCTTTAACTTTCTATTAGCATAAGTAATAGGCGATGGTGTTAGTTTATTTGCGATTTTATTAGTTAGATTATCCAGCCAAGATATACCAGTGTATTTAGGTTGCGGTATATTCAAAGGCGTATTTATTACTTCTGTGCCTTTGGCGTTATGGGTCATTAACTGGTATAAGGGGTCTTCCTTATGGGATATACGCTTATTTCTTGTATCGCCATAGAACTTGCTTTCTACTGCTGGGTTAAACGACAGACCTTCGCTTACAAGTCCATCATTAATAAGATTATCAACCAACGCACCCCCAAGAGAGTGACCGACAGCAAAAAAAGTATCGTTTGGGTATTGCTGTCGTAGCCTTACGATTTGTTCCACATCGGTTTTGTATCGTGGGGTATTTTTAAGATTATTTACTGCAATAGAGGCATCCGCCCCCAAATCATATTTATCGCTTGGGTTAGTGCCACGCACGGCTATAATAATATTACCACCCTTCTTATATGCCTTTAGTGTAGGGCTGTTATATACAACATTCCACCCATTAATAGGCTTTACATCTTGTGGGCTATAGGTCGCTTGTGCCATATCGCCTAATATTACACGGCTTTCTGGTATAGAACCTCCACGTAGACCTATAACTTTTTGCAGTTCTGCGGATTGGTCTTTATATTCGTTATTTAATCCAGCCTTTGTCGGGTGCTTTAGAACACCGAGCAGAGTTTTATGTTCTTTTAGAAAATCACGATACGGAATGGTGATAGGCTTACTACCCCCTTTACGCTTCTGGATATTTAGGGCAAAATGGGCTCTACGCTTAGTAGTAGCAGTATAATGCTCTGGATTATCTATTACATGCTGGGCGAATTCCAGAGGTTGCATACCAGCCCGTTTGGCTTGTGCAGTTAATGCTCCTTCTTTGATATGGGATTCTTGTATCCAGTGGTCTTCCATTCTATTACAAAATAGATATATTTTATATACCCATTTTACAATGTAGGCTGATGTAGGCTAAATCGCAGACTAAGCCTTAGGCGACCTCTAAAAACCGGATAGTGTATAGGTAGATACGATTTACCTTACATTACCCTACATTAGTCCTCTATTATACTATCTTCAGCCTTTCTCTTAAGACCCTTATAAACTGCACCCGTTCCAGTCCTACCGTGTTCTATGCCGTTAAAACTTAACATCTGCTTAAACCATCTATCGTCGGTCTTTTCTGTATGCGTATCCGCTCTATATGCATTCTTTAGTTCCGTTGCCCCTATAGTATCCTTATCGTTGTTTGTAATATCGTAATACTTAGTAAGCCACGCTTTTAGTGGGTTATTATCGTCTATGTATTCGCTTGTATTACTCTTAACACTATCTGGGACTACGATACTCTTAGCCGTATGTATATGCTTGGTGTAGTATTCCGTTAGTAGTAGCATAAACTCATTACGCCATTCTATGCTCTTACACTTTACATACTTAATATCTGGGTCGCCTTGGCGTTCGTGCGGTGCAGTAGGGTTAGGCACAAAGTTAAGGGGGAACTTAACTACGTCCATTCTTCTCTGTAAGCCTACATCTACCTTACTTAACTTGGGTATATCGTTTGCTTGTATAAACGGCTTATACATTGGAACGCTCTTGTATATATGCTTACTGTGTAGCGTTCTGGCTTCTACTGCGTCGCCACCGCTTACCTTCTTAATAACGCTTACTTGCAACTTTTCGTTAGTTTCTGGCTCTGTGGACATCCATAGGCGTTTGCATCGTCCTTCTACTAAGGCTGGTATAGGTTGGTCTACCCGCTCCCTTACCTTAGTATATATACATACATCCGCTGGGTAATAGTAGCCTCCAAAAGCCTCTTTTAGTAGGTCTGCTACTACCCCCTTACCGTTTCCGCCCTTGCCCGTAAAAACATAAAACTTTTCAAACTTATTATAACCTAATAGTGCGGAGGCTAATATCTTTAGTAAATAATCCGTCGTTGGCTCGTCTTCGTGCAACCCCTTTAGGAAGTTCATTAGTGCAGTTCTTACCGCCTTATCGCTCTTCTTAGGGTATTCGTAGCCCGTTGTAGTGCTAATAAAGTCGCTTGGCGTTATAGGTCTAAACTTACCTTGCGTTAGGTCGTATAACCCGTCGCTAAAGGCAAAAAGGTGCGGGTTCATATCCATCTTAGTTTCTAAGTCTACGTCGTTGTAGTATGTATCTAAAAAACTAATAACACCGCTACAGAAGTCTGCTCCGCCTAACTGTTTGTAAGCCTTGTGTATAAGGATTACTTTATTATCGCATTCTTCTTTTAGTTGTTCGTGTTTCGCCTTGTCTGCAGTAGCCCCAGCGTCCTTAGCGTAGCGTGTTAGTATAGCCTTCTTACTATCTAAGCATAGTTGCTGGAAGGTATTACTTATATCACCCTTAATACCGCTTGGCGTTGGCTTTTCGCTATGCGACCATGTATTATTAGGGCTTAGGCTATACCAGCCTAAATGCTCGTTATAAATATACTTATCGGGTAATATGTTATAAAAATACTTGGCTACATCATTACTATTAAGCAGTTCTAATAGGTTTAGAAAATCCTTGCGGGTTTCCATTAGTTCGTAAAACTTGGCTGGGTTTGCCTTCTTAAGTTTGTGCCATAAAGTAGCCTCTGTTAGTTGCTTAGCCCGTTTATCTGTAAATGAACCCCACTTCTTTGCACACGCTCCCGCTTCGTATCCTATGTTAGGTCGCTTACTAACTTTGTCCCAGTCTGCTACGGTTAGTTTTTTGTTATAAAATATAATACCTATATCTAACCAGTCTTGGTAGTTCTTTAACACTGTATCGGGTAATGCCATTGCTACTTTAACCAGTTCGTGTTCTTCCTCTACTATTGGAGTAGTAGGCGTAGGAGTAGGTGTAGGCGTTTCTATTACAGTATTTATAGGTGCTTCTACTGGTGTTGCAAACGCTATTTTTGTTTGGTTATATTCTGGTTCGCCGGTAAATAATGGGCTTAGTTGGTTAAGATAGTTAAGCACCTCGTCTGGCATATCTTCTAATGCGTCTTCCATCGGTTCTTTTATCCATTCGTATTTGGCTAAGCAGTCGCCCTTATGCCATAACTGGCTTGGTTGGCAAAATATAATACCACCGTCGTTGCGTGTATCTATCTTAAACTGTTCGCATGATGTTTGCTTTATACGGGGCGTATAGTTATATACATAATGAAAACCCTTATTGGTCTTTGCGACCATATTACATTCGGTCATTAAATCCATTAGTTCCTTAGCCTTTTCGTTATTTGGGTCATCTATATCTATTACGGTATTACCGCCTCTCTGACCCGTTATTAGTGCATAATGCGTTCCAGCCTTAAGGTTGGCTATGCGGTCTTCCTCTGTTTTCCATTTTCCCATAGGGCGATAAGCCTTGCGTATCTTACCAGTTTCCTTATGGGCTTCTGGGTAGAGGCTTACGCTTGTAAGTTTAAATCCTAACCGTTCGTAAAGGCTAAATACTGGGTTGCCGTCGTGCCACTGCTTAACTGGTTGGGTCGCCGTCATTTCTATGTCGGACACTGGGGTCTTGTTTCCGCTTTCTTTACGCACCGGGGTATTTGCGTTGGCGTTGGCGGGTGGCATCTTTTATGACTGTGTATGATATTAAAAATCAGCCGGTAAGTAAGTTTTTTAACAGACCGGGGGTTTGCAGTTGGGTTGGGTTCTTTACAAAAGGCTTAATATACTTACTTTTGGTAAGAAACTCTACTTACCTATAGTAAATGTATGTATTTACCAGTAAAAAAAATATTTTTTTTACTATTAAGTAAGCCTTAGGTATAGTTATTTACTTACTTTAGGTAAGAAAGCGATATAAAATGGTAAAAATGTTTGTCATTTTGTATCGGTAAAGAAGTTGCCTAAGGGGTTGATAAGGCTGAACCGCCAAAAACGCCCATTTTACCAAGAACCACTGTCATACTCAGAACCGCCATAGCCAACAGAGGGTGTATATGCGACTTTGCCTCCATGGAACATAGGTCTATTAGGGCTATAATACCCACCTCTATATCTTGGTCTACCTTGCCCTTCTTGGTAAGGCTCAAGTGCTGGTTCTTCAGCGACCTTCGGCTTACGCACATACTTGCGTTTAGCCTTAGGGGCTTCTGCAACTGGCTCTGGTGTAGGTATTATCTCATTCACGGGTTCTTGTGCGACAACAGCGGGTTCTGCTGTCTTCTTAGCACGGCTCTTTTTTTCCTTAGGTGCTGGTGCTTCTTCTGCGACCTCTTCATTAACATCTAATAGAGGTAATACGCTATTAGCAATAGGTGCTTTACGCTTAGCACTCTTAACACAAGGGTGGGGTTTCTCCTCTTTATCTGGTTTGGATTCGTCCTTTGGTTTTAGTATAGCACCCTTAGGCAAACCCTTTGCGCCATCTATATTATCTTGGTGTGGCAGTGTTCGCTTATTGTATGTAATAGGCACTACTGATTTATTGGAGAACACCATATACTCTGGTGCGTCCTTAAACTCTTCTGATTTCACATTTAGACTATCCTTAAACTCATAGTTTGCATAGACTATTTCAAACCGCCAAGAGTTGCCAACCTTATTCTTAACCCATAACTTAGCACCATACACCGGATTCTTCTTATCTCTAAACTCGTTTAGGATACGCACACTACCGTTAATAGTCACCATCCATTTACCCTTCAAATCGTCGCACATCTGGACGAACTTACGAAATGGGAATACCTTTTCGTCCTTAGCACTAAGACGGTCGTTTTCATCAGCCTCTTTCTTTTCCTTCTTCTTACCACTACCCGATATGTTCTCTTCGTTTGTTGTTCCTATACCATACCCGCCACCTTGCTCATAAGGCGGGTCAAACATAAAGAAAGTATCTTTGCTGTCGTGCGTAGGTGCTACATGTAGGGCATCGTCGTTTAGAATATCAACATTAGATAGGCGTTCGTGAAACCACTTTCCACGCATTTCATTTAACTTGTTATAAGGGTTAGACGACTTTTTAATAGGCATCGTTTCAACAATAGCACGACCCTCCTTAACCTCACCGTCTGCAGTTTCAGTTTCCTCACGGGATTTAACAAGGTTCTGTTCGTTCTCCGATATACATTGTAAATCTCTTAGCGGTATTACAGTATTTGACTGACCATTACAATATGCGATTAAATACCAGTATAAGCATACCAGACTATCGTGTTCGCCACCCTTTACAGACTTCTTAATAACATCATATTCGTTCTTGTATTTATCCTTCTTTTTCTCAAGCACGATAGGGTTATTGCGCAAGAAAGGTATAATGATACGGGCTATTTTATCTATTTGCATAAGTTGTTCTGGATTGCGTGTTGCTGACAGTTTAGTCGTAGATATATACGATTCACCGTAATACTTTGATAGTTCAGCCAACCATTTAGCCTTACCGAACTTCTGAACACTCTTAGTGTAGTTGCTTAACTCTGGCATCAAATCAATAGCATTACCAAACCCTTTCTTTAGGCGGACATAGAAGTCGTAAATCTGCGGGTTAAACTCGTTAATAAACTCCTTACCTACCTTAGGCTTAGCCCAGAAAATAGCACCGCCTCCAAAGAATGCCTCCATATAACGCTTCTTATATACTGGATTAAAGCGTTCTATTAGCCACCAAGCAATATCCTTCTTTGTGCCGGTTCTGCATAAAATAGGGCTTTCACCTTCGCCTAACTTAACCTCCACGTCTACGTCTTCCATGGGGGCTTCCTCAGAACTTAGTGGTGATGCTTCGGCAACTTTCTCTGCCATTTCTTGCGTATCGTGGACGATTGTATCTATTGATTCACCAAGCACGATAAGATTATCTTCCACTGGTGTTTCTTTTACATTATCAGACTTTGCCAAATCGCTAATATCGCTGAAAGTTTGTCTTACAAGTGTATCTGGTTCTACTACCTTAGAAGCATTTTTAGGCATCGGTTTTGTAGACGCACTTTTTGCTGTCAGAACCACTTGTGGAATATGCACATCTCCACTGGTGGCAACCTCAACTGTAGCGGGTTCAACACCACGTGAACTTGGATGTGGCACATTCTTCGCCTTAGGATGTAGCGTAGATTTTACATTTACCTTCGCCTTAACTTGCGGTTTCGGAGGCTCTGCTTTTGCCCGTTGTTTTGCTAATGCAGTTTCCTTTACTTTCTCCTTAAGAAAAGGATTTACCTTCTTCTCAAGAAACCGTGACACCATATCAGTAAGCCCAGCACCCACTATCTCACGCTCATTCTCATTAAGATTGGAAGCAAGTTTTGCCATATTACCCTTTAGGAAGACCCTTTCAGCACTCATTATATATATTATGTATAGATTTAATATGCTCTATTTCAAAAATGTAGGCTGATGTAGGGTAAATCGCAGAGTAGCCATAGGAGGAACTAACAATCCCTCTTATCACTGTGAAGTCTGCGGAATAGCCGTCATCACCTTACATAACGCTTATAAAAGTTTTATCAAACTTTTCCCATTATGATAGTGGTGTATATTTTAACTTAAGGTTAAGTGTAGGGTCTTCCGCATCCTTAAACTCAAGTTCAGTAATAGCCTCCATAAGGGATAGGTAAAACAGCACCATATCTTGGCTTAAAAGAAATCCACGATGCTCTATAACCGTCTTGTAAGCCTTCTGTAGTTCGGGCGACTGGATTTTCTTTTCATATTCTATACGCAACTTCGTAAGTTCAATATAACCGTCCATAATATTTGTAAGCAGAACCTCTGCATGAACGGTGTTGTTTGCATTGGGGGTAAGAAACTCTGCGATGGGCTGGATGGGCATCTTTTATATTCTTACCGGAGATTTGTTTTATTTCATATTTTCTTTTTTACTCCTTGGCGTATTTTAGAGCCTCGTTCACGGAATGCCCCATTTCCTCCGCAGTTTCCTTCATATCCTTAATATCATATTTGTTGCTTAGGAAGATATGGCGGAGCATGGATGAACCTACCTTCTTACCCAAACATTTATTAAGAACCCTTGTAATAGCATTAACTGCAGTTAATGGCGACCCATCTTCATAACAAAGAAAACGGAACTCTGTAGCCTTGGTAATCTTGCCCTTATGAAGCGGTGTATGCTTAAGATACATATCTATCGCCTTGCTTAGCGTAGAGTTATTCCCATATTCTACGATTTGCTGTCCATATTTCTTAGCCGTTTTATACTTATTGAAAACCATACGCTTTCCAGCAAGGTCTAAGTAGTTCTTGTTGGCATCCATCTTCGGGTCGTATTTACCGACGACGAACATCTCAGAGTAATCAGCATTGCGACGTGGCGGTATATCAGTGTATAGGGATAGGATTAGAAAGCATAAGAGTTCGTTATACTGCTTAGGGGTGACTAACTTATTACCAGCGAACCCCTCAACACTCTTTAGTGCATCATCCTTAATCTTCTGAACGGCAGACCACTCCATCCAGTTCTCAGACTGCTTCTCAGTCTTATTGTCGGTTTCTGCCTTCTTCATATCACCAGCCTTAGCCATCATACCATCATAATAGTGCTGGTATATCTTCTTGTAGGTTGCCTTATCCTTGAACAAGGATAGAACACTAACGATAGAGGAAAGAAAAGTCTTCTTCGTATTGTCCGCATAGTTCGCAAGTAATCCATCTATAGTATCCGCATTTTTAAGAAAGGCAAGATTATTAAATGGTTGCTTACCATTTAACGTCCATAGATTTTTAATGTAAAGGGATGCCGATGAATCCGCAATCTTCTTCTCTGCAACAAGTTTCTTCGTGAGGTCTACCATAAAATCCGAAACACGCATAGCCATTCTTTTATATTATTACCGGAGATTTCTTTATTTCCCTATTTCTTTTTTTACGGAAAGTCTGGCATCATCCTAAATAAGAACCGCATAGACTTTTTATCCAATCTACGGTATTCATTTGTAGCAAGTAATCCATGGAGCAAAGTTTCCATTTCCGGAGAGGGGTCAGCCAACAGCATACGCTCAAGTAGTTCCCGATTATGTTTTTCTAACTGTCTATCATATCGCTGTCTTGCCAGTTCCCTTCTGCGAATAATGCGGTCATTTGCCTCCATTTTTCTATATTATATAGTTAGAATAAAATGCCTAAGATTACGCAGTTGGCTAAGATGCTTTACTCCCACGAACGCAATATTTACGCAAAGATATACCAGCACCATATCGTATATAGTATTCCTACTTATCACGACCAAGCAACGACCAAGGTTATTAGTTTGGTAGAAAAATACGGGTCGTTAGAACTTACCGTAAGGCGTAATGATACTGCGTCTGAACCGGTAAAAAACTTTACCCCGGTGATAGTAGAAAGAGATGAAAACTTACCGGATGCGAACGGTTGCAAACGGAGAGGAGATTACACATGGGAATGGCAGTTGCCCCTTTAATGGTTTAACGCTATATTCGCCCGATAGAACTAAGCATAAACTGAAACTAACTAACTGGCAACCTTTACCAAAGGATGCCAACATAGAAATAGGTGAATATAACGAACAAGCAGTATTACAAATATTAGAAGAGTTCTTTAAATGCGACCTATACAAAGACGAATACAAATATGCCAAGCACGATTTTTATAATAACGAATATAAAGAGGATGCTACTATAAGCGTAGAAGTAAAAAGTCGTGTAGATTTAGAACATAACTTGCACGAAACGGGCTGGATAGATAGGCATAAGGTGGATGCACAACTGCCTAATATACAATACCACTATGTATTTATATATAGAGATGGTATTTACTATACACCATACGATAAGAAGCGATTTGATGGCTACGATACTAATACTACGCAAACTATCCAGCGGGTAGAAAGCAACCATATAGAGAAAAGCCTTAAGATAGATATACCACGGGAAGACTTGCAGAAAATATGCGGGTTTAAGTTTATTATCTAAGTTCTAAAGGCTTAGAACGCACACCATGCTTCTTACCAGTATGATATTCACCATTTGACATTTGATGATATAACCCGTTATACAACTTTCCATCCTTGGTGTAAAGTTGTTTAGCCTTCTTAGCCCCTCCACGCACGGGCTTACGCTCATACTTCTGGGCGAACTGTATAATGCGATTAGGCAACATATTACCACCACGAACCGGCTTGGCTTCATACTTCTGGGCGAACTGTATAATACGATTAGGCATTCTATTGCCACTTGTGACACCGTTTGCATAACCATCACTGCCACCACGTCTACGTCCAGCACCGGATGGGTCGCCACTCTCTTCATTTTCATCACCTTCATCTACAATATAGTTCTTACCCTCCTTGTATGCAACATCATCAACTTCGTCTGGGGTGATATGCTCTCTTAACTTAATCTCATTAGTGTCCGCTGGATTTTCGCCAACCATCTGGTCTACTGCCTTAACAATGGTTCTACCAATTTGTTTATAAATCATAACTGCTTGAAAAAAATACTTTTTACTTGCAGTCCACATTCTCCACAGCCTATCTAAATCATAACTCTTTACATTGCTGTCTTCTGGGTCATGTGGTTCTTGTGCCAACTCACGCTCTGCTTCTTCGTCGTCGCTCCCAGCCTCTTGGAGTTCTTCTATGCGGTCAGTGTAATCAGTTCCCACATCGGCTATATATCCAGCATATTCTTCAATAACTTTTCCCCATTTATTAAGTATATCTGTAAGTTCGGTTATAAGTGGGTCTTTTTTGCCCTTAAGCAGTGCAAACGCTTCAACGACCTTTTTTTGTTCGTCCAGAACACCGCCTTTTATTATTCTAACTGACATATTAACACTTTCTGGGTTCTTATTCGCTAATAGACGCTCATATAACCCCCTTTCACGCTCACTAAACATATCCTCCTTACCAGCACCCGTTAAACGCTTCCAACGATTGACACTTGGCTGAGATACTCCGGTTTCTCTTGCGATTGTGCGTTCATCCTTATTTGGGTGTAGTCTTGCCCAAGTAG
>Ga0007805_1000440_pt1 | contig 14579 bp, 14 predicted proteins | sample CryBogCBE24Aug09_FD_71231 | JGI IMG/M metagenome (GOLD analysis project Ga0007805, IMG submission 71231) | Freshwater microbial communities from Crystal Bog, Wisconsin, USA - CBE24Aug09 | ecosystem: Environmental > Aquatic > Freshwater > Lake | place: Crystal Bog, Wisconsin, USA | collected... | reverse complement strand
TGGAGAGCGAGACATGACTGCCACCGATCTTACGATGTTTGGTATGACCAAAGCCGATATCCGTGACCAATATATCAACAGCATCTCTGCTAAACTGGTTGGCGTGGAGATGGTCGTCATGGGTATTCTTTCCGATTGTCAGGAAATGATGGCTAGGCGGAATCCAACAATTCCGCACCCAAACGTAGATGAATTTATCCGTCAGCAGATGAATATCGCTAAGTTTATTCTTGGCGAAATGATGCAAAAAAATGCTTGACATACCCCAATTCTGTGTTATTGTTATAATATAAACAGCAACGGAGATTTCCCATGGATATGCAATCTGGTCTCGCCGCTATCATTGAAAAGTCAAAAGCCGATTATCTTGCGTGGAATGGCAATCGTACTAGTGATCCAATCGTCGCCAAGATGATTGAAGAATATAATGCCTCACTCCGTATTGAAGAAGGCAGCAAGTATTTCAAGATTGTTCAGCGTAATTCGGTGCATTCCTTCGTGGTTAAGAAGGATGGTGGCAAGTTCCGTGCTGGCGACATCTTGAAGCCTGCCTCTTGGAAGGCTCCTGCTATGAACTTTGCTCGTGGTAATGTTCTTGAAGGCAAACTTGATTGCATCCGTTGGACGGGTGCGCTGTAAAAAAGTTCTTGACAGAACAAAATAATATGTTATATTAAGATTATAGCTAACTGATGGAGAAAACAAATGGCTAAGAACACTGACAATGCACTTTCCGAAGTGCGCACGGTTACCCTTGCTGCTGCAAAGCGTGAGGTCATGGTTTGCGCTCGTCGCAAGCGTCCTGTATTTCTTTGGGGTGCACCTGGTATCGGCAAGTCCGAACTCGTCGCAGACCTTTGCGAAAGCCTTGGCGGTAAGTTGTATGACTTGCGTCTTGCACTCATGGACCCTTCTGACTTGAAGGGCGTTCTCTACTACAATCCTACGGTTGGTGATGCCATGTGGAATGCGCCACCTGATTTGCCAAGCGCAGAGGAAGCTGCCAAGTATCCTGTTGTATTCTTGTTCCTTGACGAAATGAACTCTGCCGCTCCTGCAACTCAGGCTGCTGCTTACCAGTTGGTTCTTAATCGTCGTGTTGGCACCTATGAGTTGCCTGACAACGTTGTTATCGTTGCCGCTGGTAACCGTGATACTGACCGTGGTGTAGTCTATCGTATGCCATCACCACTTGCCAACCGCTTTGTTCACTTGAACTTGCGTGTTGATTTCGAGTCGTGGAATGATTGGGCGATCAACCATGCTATCAATCCTGACGTGGTTGCATATGTCACCTGTAACAAGAATGACTTGTTCAACTTCGATCCTCGTTCAAGCGGTACTTCATTTGCTACGCCTCGTTCATGGTCGTTCGTCAGCGAGTTGTTGCAAGAAGACCTTAACGATACCGAACTCAATGACCTTGTGTCTGGCACGGTTGGTGAAGGTGTTGCACTCAAGTTTGCTGCTCACCGTAAGGTTGCAAGCCAGATGCCTAACCCAAGTGATATCTTGAACGGCAAGGTAAAGGAACTTCGCACTAAGGAAATTGGTGCCAAGTATTCTCTCACGGTGTCTTGCTGCTATGAGTTGAAGGACTCGTTTGACAAGCGTGGTGGCGAGCGTATGAAGGAAAATGATATCGTTGCATGGCACGAAGAACTTGATAACGTGTTCCGTTTCTACCTTGATAACATGGACACCGAGTTGCAGGTTATGATGCTTGCTACTATCCTTCGTAACTACAAGTTGCCGATGAAGACCAGCCGCTTGAAGAACTACAAGGATTACCATGCCAAGAATGGCGATTATATTCTCGCCGCCGTGCGTGACTAATTCTCGCCCCATCGTTCTCCATCAGTGAGGGCGAGTTATAGGGGAGCAGCCGCAACTGCTCCCCTATTTTCATAGGTAAATATCACATGCCAGATTTTGAAAACGTTTTATGTTTCCGTGCTTTTACAGAACTTTATATCAACGTAGATAAAAAATTTTATAGACCTTGTTGTTATTTTAATAAAAACGCACAATATAATGGCATGATAGATTTTCATGAAACTATTAGAAGCGATAATTTAAAAAATCAATGGTCAAGTGGTTGCGGACATTGTAAGAACGCAGAAGAATTAAATTCAATCAGTCATAGATTAGAATATGTTCATAGCCCTGATACACAAATTATTAGTGAAAATAAATTTGTTTTAAAACATTTAGAATTGCGATTAGATACCGTATGCAATCTTGCTTGCATAACATGTGACAGTGGTTCAAGCAGCAAATGGGTAAGTGAAGATGCAAGAATGTTTAATAAAAAAGCAAAGCCTGTTGAAAAAGAAGAAGATTACAGTTGGTTATTTGATGACGAACTATGGAAAAATGTAGAAACACTCGTGATATATGGTGGCGAACCGCTATATTCAAAAAAATTAGAAAAGATATTATTCTGGTTAGATGAAAAAAAACTATCCAAAAATATAACATTGAATTTTTATACCAATGGAACTGTATTCAATACTGCAATATTGGATAAACTAAATGAATTTAAGTTAATTAATCTACAATTTAGCATTGACGGTATAGGCGAAAACTTTGAAATAATTCGTTGGCCAGCAAAGTGGGAAGATGTAGTTAGTAATATAACTAAAGTAAAGCAAATTAATAATATTAATATATCCATTAACTATCTTGTTAGTGTATTAAACATCTTTAATGTACAAAATGATTACTATTATTTGCGAAATAACTTAACAGAAAATGTAAGTTTTAACTTTCTTGAACGACCAGATTACTATAATATTAAACATTTACCTGAAAAATTTAAGAAAGAGTTAAGTATTCAATTAATAAAAGACCCAATATTTAATGAAGTGGTTAAAAAAATTAATAGAAGCGGCAATAGTGAAGTATTAAAAGAATGTTTTGACAGGTTAAAAACCTTAGATAGGTTCAGAAATACCTATAATCACGGTCTTTTTCCTGAAAATTTTGTAAATTTTTTGCTTGACAACCAACCATAATATGCTATTATAAATTATAGACATTTGGAGAACGTGATTATGGCTAAGATGAAACAAGGTGCTGGCAAACTCAGCGAGACAATTGATGCGGTTCAAGACGAGGCAGCACGTCAGGCTATTCTTAAAGCCCGTATTGCTCTTGTTCTCAAGCAGCCCTTCTTTGGCAATCTTGCCATGCGTCTTACCCTTAAGAACGCTGACAGTTGGCTGACCACTGCTGCTACCGATGGTCGCCATTTCTTTTACAACAGCGAGTTTATCCTTAAACTTCCTACCAACCAAATGATGTTCTTGTTCTGTCATGAGTTGCTTCATTGCGCTTATGACCACATGAACCGTGGTCGTGGTTACAATCGTGACCTTGCCAACATTGCCATGGATTATGTTGTCAATGCCGATTGCCTAAAATATAACCTTGGTCAAAAGATTACGGTTGTTCCTATTCTTCATGATCGCAAGTATGAAGATTGGAACTTTGAACAGGTGTATGCTGACCTTATCAAGAATGCCAAGCAAATTAATATTGAAGATTTGCTTGATCAGTTGCTTGATGACCACATGGATGGCAATGATGGCAAGGGTGGCGGTGGCGATGAAGATGACAAGGATGGTAAAGGTAATGGTCGTCCTAATCCAATGACACCAGAAGAACGTCAGGCTGTCAAGGATGAGTTCAAGGAAGCCATGCTTGCTGCCGCAGCGTCTGCTGGTGCTGGCAATACGCCTAGCAACATCAAGCGTATGATTAATGAACTTACGCAACCTAAGATTAACTGGCGTGAGTTGATTACTCAACAAATCCAATCCACTGTCAAGAATGATTACACTTGGACTACTCCTAACAAGAAAATGTTCTCGCAAGGATTTGTTCTGCCTAACATGCGCAAGGATCAGGCAATTGATGTGTGTTGTGCCATTGACGTGAGTGGTTCTATTTCGCAAGAGCAAGCAACAGATTTTGTCAGTGAAATCGCTGGTATTATGACAGCCTTTGAAGATTATAAAATCAAGATTTGGTGCTTTGATACGCAAATTCATAATCCACAAGATTACGACATTGGCAATGGGCATGATCTTCCTGCTTATGAAATTACGGGTGGTGGCGGCACTGACTTTGATGCAAACTGGAAGTGGATGAAGTATGAAGATATCACACCAAAAATGCTGATTGTCTTTACTGATGGCGAGCCATATGGTTCGTGGGGTGATGAAAACTATTGTGATACGGTATGGATTATTCATAACACGTACAACAAAAACATTGAACCACCATTTGGTATCCACGCCTATTACGAAAATTGATGTGAAAAGGGCTAGAAATTTCTAGCCCTTTTTTATTTGAGTTAAATACATATATAATTACGGAGAATACTATGACTGATGAAATTACAACGGATACCCCATCACCAAACCTAACCATTAATGATATTGGTTTTCTTGTGCAAATTATTGAAACAGTTGCACAGCGTGGTGCTTTCCGTGCAGAAGAATTAAGCAGCGTTGGCGCTGTTTATGATAGAGTTAAAGCATTTATTGTTGCCAATGTGCCACAAGCTGCACCAACAGATCAACCAACAGAGGAAGTAAGTCAATGAGTTTTTTTAAACACGTAGGAACTGTAAATGGTAAGAAAGTTATCATTGTACAGCGCCAAATGAGCGGTGACGAAGCGCATATGGCAGTTGTCATTTACAGTGAAATTATGCCAAGCAAGTATCATGATGATGTTATGAAAGTACTTGAAAGTGAAGAAGGTCAGCAAGCATATGAGTTTCGTGACATTCTAGAACGTCGCATGATGGGTGATGGCAATAACATGATGCAAGCACTTAGCCAAGAAAATTATCTAAAGCGTGTGCCTGCTAATAATGTTATGGTTACACCAAACAGCAAGAGTAGCATGCGTCTCGATGAACTATCTAAACTTCTTAATGAAGTTGGCAAGGGACAAGATGCAGTTAATCGTCTTGAGCGTATGGAAAATAAGCAAGGTTTTGCTGATCCAGCAAAGCAAGCAACCACTGATGCAATGGTAAGCGAAAGCGTTACTATGGATGAATTAAATCCACCAGTTGCTGCTGCGCCAGTTGCTTCTGCGCCAGCACAGCCAGATATGACTGCTGTTATGATGCAAATGATGCAGACCATGCAAGCAATGCAACAACAGATTAGTAATCTCGCTGGTGACAAGACACCTGTAGCAAAAGCCAAGGCAGCACCAAAGGCAAAGGCAGCACCAAAGACTAAGACCGCTGCTCGTGCCTGATAATTCTAAATTCAGTGATGAGTTTTATGAGCGATGGGAACATCTGATTTCAACAGTTGAAATTTCAGAAGTTTCCATGCGTTTTATAAAAGAAGTAAGTGTCAAGCTTGATACGGGCGAAACACATAGCTTTGATATCAGTTTGATGCTTGAGCGTGGATATGAACCAGAACATCTTGAAGAGATTGTTCAAGAATATCTAGATACGTTTGATGATTTAATTGATGTTGTAGATTTTCATATTAACCTACCTGCAATTGCGGAAGAAGTTGAAGGTAGAACTAACGAATTGTTAGATTAATGATTAAAGCTATCTTTGCTATAGATAAGAACGGTGGGCTTGGACAAAATGGTTCGCTGCCATGGCCGCATGATAAGCAAGATATGCAATGGTTTTCCTCAAATACCAAAGGACATATTGTTGTTATGGGCAGCAACACATGGTTAGACCCAAAGATGCCCAAGCCTTTACCAGATCGCCATTGCTGTGTTGTAACAAATCAACCAGTTGATAGTTTTCGTGATGCACATACTATCATTCATGGCAACTATATTGAGCAAAGTCTTTCCGTTATAAAAGCAAATAATCCCCATAAAGATATATGGATCATTGGCGGTGCAAAACTTATTGACAGCACAAAACATTTATTTGATCAAATATATTTGACCACATTTGATGATAATTATAATTGCGATGTAAGTGTAAATGTGGTAGAATTACTTAAAGATTTCCAAATGGATTGGGAAACTTATGGTAAAGATAAAACATTTCAGGTATGGAAACGTGCAAAATTATAATGAATTATGTAAAAAAATTATACTAACTGGCCCACAAAACATAGATAGAACTGGTGTTGGAACTGTCAGTTTATTTGGCGAACAATTGCGGTTTAATCTACAAGAAGGATTTCCAGCAGTAACAACGAAGCGTCTTGCATGGAAAAGTGTAGTCAGCGAACTGTTATGGTTTATTGAAGGTAGTGGTGATGAGCGACGATTGGCAGAAATATTGTATGGAACAAGAGACGAATCAAAGCAAACCATCTGGACTGCAAACGCTAATTCAAGCTATTGGCTTCCAAAGTCTGCTTATAGTGGTGATTTGGGTCGTGTATATGGCGTACAGTGGCGTCACTGGCGCAATGTAGATGGCAGTGAAACTGATCAATTAACAGAACTAATTGATGGATTAAAACGTGATCCAACAGGTCGTCGTCATGTTCTTACAGCATGGAATCCTGGCGAATTAAAAGAAATGGCACTACCACCTTGTCACATGTTTGCACAGTTTTACATTCGTAATAATGTGCTAAGTTGCCAAATGTATCAACGTAGTGCAGATTTATTTTTAGGTGTGCCATTTAATATTGCAAGTTATGCGCTGCTTACACACTTGATTGCCAAGACAATTAGCGCACAGGTGGGCGAATTTATCTTAACATTTGGCGATGTTCATATCTACAATAATCATATTGAACAAGTCATGGAACAGCTAAGGCGTAAGCCTTATCCCCTGCCACAGCTTAATTTAGACAATGTAAAAGATATTTGGTCAGCACAAATGACAGATATTAATTTAATTAACTATCAATATCATCCAACGATAAAAGCAGAAATGGCGGTCTAACATGCATATATTAGTAACAGGTGGATACGGATTTATTGGTCATCATGTTGTAAAGCGTCTTAAAGATAGTGGTCATGAGGTTACTATCATTGATGACTTGCGTTTTATCAACACTAATTTATATCTTGCTCGTGGGCGATACATGGAATTTGCCTATGATGATTGGATCAATGCAGATTGTAGTGGCACAGTAATTCAAGATGTAGATGTGATTGTTCATCTTGCTGGCGAACCAAATCAAGCTACATTTAGCAAGGACAATCTTGCTGCTTGGCGTAATACTGTTCAAAGTACAATTCATCTATTAACCACTTATCCTAATGCCAAGATGGTTTATATTTCAAGCAGCATGGTTTATGGCGATTGGAGTGGAGAAATTGTAGAAGATGCACAATTAAAACCCATTAATGATTATGGGAAGGCTAAACAATTATGCGAACAATTAGTTAAAATTATCGCTAAACAGTGGGTAATCATTCGTCCAACCGCAGTATATGGCAACCGTGATGATAATAAAAGAGTAATTTCTAAATGGATTCGTGCTGCGCTAAATCAAGAAACTATTCATGTTGATGATCCTCATGCAACACTTGACTTTACATATGTAGAAGATACAGCACAAGCTATAGCTAATGCCGCAATGTTTGACACACATAATTTTATTGCTAACGTAAGTTATGGTCAGGCACGGACGCTACAAGACGCTATTGAAATTATCAAAGGTTGGACAAATACTAAAAGCAAAATTGAATATGGTGATGGCATACCTTTTGATATGCCCAAGCGTGGTTCTTTAAACATACGCAATGCTGTTCAATATCTTGGATATACTCCTAAATTTAGTTTAGAAGATGGCATACAGAAACTTATCAAATGAACATTCCATTTACAGATTTACAATCACAATATCAAGAGGCAAAGAGTAGCATTGATGCAGCGATTGCGCATACGATTGCTACCAATAGCTTTATTACTGGTCCCGATGTAATCAAGTTTGAAACTACCCTAGCTGATTATCTTAGTGTGCCAGCCGCTGCTAGCACTGGTAGCTGCACAACAGCCCTACAAGTAGCACTAAAAGCATGTGACGTTAGACCAGGCGATGATGTAATTACTTCAAGTCATACGTTTGTTAGTACGGTTGAAGCCATCATTAATGTTGGTGCTGAACCTATTATGGTGGATATTGATGCTCACTATCAACTTGATGCTGATGCTGTAGAAGAAGCAATCACACCAAGAACAACTGCTATTCTTGCAATGGATGCCTATGGTCAAAGTTGCAATATTCATAAACTGCGTGAGATTGCAGACCGTAATGGATTAAAATTAATCAATGATAGCGCACATAGTTTTGGCAGTGCATTGATGAATGTTGCCGATCTTAATTGTTTTTCATTTAATCCTATCAAGAACTTTGGTGCAATGGGCGATGCTGGTGCGGTCGTAGGTCGTGCCGACCTCATTGAACGTGCAAGGATGTTTCGTGACCATGGGCGTAATACTAAGTTTGTATTCGAAGAAGTTGGCTATAATGCTCGAATTGATAATCTACAAGCCAACATTCTGCTTGCAAAACTTCCATACTTAAAAGAATGGAATGAAGGGCGGAAGCGCGTTGCCGCTCGTTATGATGCTGCGTTAGGAAATGTTATTAAGGTTCCAAAAAAATCTGGTTATAGTGACCATGTTTATTATGTTTATGTTATTGAAGTAGAAAACCGTGATAGTCTTGCATCATACTTGAAAGATCATGGTATCGCAACTAATATTCATTATCCTACCCCATGCCACTTACAACCAGCATTTAGCAAATATAAAGTATCACTGCCTAATTGCGAACGATCAAGCAAGCGAATTTTAAGTTTGCCTTGCTATCATACATTAACAGAAGCACAACAAGATTATATTATTGACAAAATTTGGGAATGGCGAGTATGAAAATTTGGTTAGTAGGTTCAGGCTATTGGGGCAGTAAGATTGCAGCCAAGCTAGAAAAATTAAAAATAGATTATTCTATCATTGATATTAAAAATGGTCAAACAATTAGTGATATCGACACACTTGATCCTGTTATGTTGGCAACGCCGCTATGGGATCATTATGAACAAGCCCTAGAACTTATTCATCGTGGCAATGACCTTTATATTGAAAAACCAGCCGCTGAAAACTATGACCAGATTGTTAATTTAATTAAAGCAACCAAAGATAATATTGTGATGGTTGGTCACATTTATATGTATAATCCAATCTTACATAAACTTAAAAATTTTATTGATGAAGGCAGATTTGGCGAAATTCAATTTGTTAATAGTGTTCGCACCAATCTTGGCATTTATCAAACCAAAACAACTCCACTGCTAAGTTTAGCACCACATGACTTTACAATTGTGGAATATCTGCTAGGTGATTTGCATATTCGTAACGCACAAGGATTCAAATATAGTCCGCATAGTCCATATCCTGACCGTGTTTTAGTTAATGGAACAAATTGGCATATCGATGTTAGCTGGCTTCATCCAGAACGCAAGCGTGAAGTTACCGTTATCGGAGACAAGGCACAAGCTATCTGGAACGATGATGCAAAAACGCTGCGTGTATATGAAAACAATATTGTAGGTGCCAAGCTTCACTTAAATGATCCAGATGAATGTTGGGATTATAGTGATCTTATAGACCCATTAGAAAATGAATTGCTGCACTTTATCAACTGCGTTGAAACTCGCACAACACCAGATAGCGATCTAGCATATGCTAGAAAGATTGCAGATTATATTGATATTGCGCACTTCTTATTGGACATCACCATATAATTCAATAAAGTGATTGCGTAGCCATTCCCAACGAAATGTATTGCGGCGAAGTTCGGGCGTATCTATATTATCTTCATAATATTTTACGCCATCGTTTGCACCCTTCAACGCCCATTCCGCATAGTTGCCATTAGCTACTGTACGCCACACATGCAATCTATATTCTGTTTCAACATTTGGCATCGTATCGCTAAACTCTCGCAGTTTATGTGCCTCACGAAATGCTGTGCGCCAAGTATGATACGGTGAAGCATCAAATGATCCATAGCAAGATACAATCGGCACAACTTCGTGAGCAAAGCTTAGCGTATAATCTGTGCCAAACTCACCAAATGGTGGCGCATTAAGAACCATATCACGATTATACAACACAATTCCCATATGTCCATAGCGCAATCCATTGACTGTGTTTTCGCTATAAAAGATATAATGCTTTGGCTTCTGCCAATAGTCAGCGCCAATATCAAACTTAAAAGTAGGATGAATTGCAGTTTTAGCAAACACTGCATAGAAGTATGGTGTTTCAGATACAGCGGCTGCTGCTTTAAGAGCGTTCTCCATACCGCTTACGCCATGCACTCGCTTAGCATGTGAAAATTGTTTGATAAGCTTATTCCAATTTGCATCTGCCTCTGGCTCATCATATGATATAAAGATAATATCATTTAGCGCATCAAATCCATAGTCTGGATAGCGCAACAAATGAGGATATTCATATAACTCATTCTTCACAATACAATCACGAGGAACAAGCGTGGTGCTATTATTTTTATTAATGCTTACCACTGGTCGTTTATCCCATAAGCAAACATCTGGATAATCTGCAAATCCTGTATGCGAATACACTGTATAGATTGAACTTAATCTAGATGTAGATTTAAGTTCTTGTGCCAAACTATCATGGGTAATCTTTATAGATTGCCAACGTTTGCGTTGTATAGGTGCATGATTAAAGTTAAACTTTAACTTGTCTGCATTAAAACTTGGCACATGAATTAAAAATGTATCGCCCTTTTCACAGGTTCCACTTGGCCAGCAATGTATCTGATCACGTTGGTCAAGGTCAGGCAACCAGTTCCAATCAAATCCATCATATTCACAGACATCGCTGTAAATCCATAACCATTCACGGTTACACTTCTTTACTGCAACCTTGATAGATTCTTCCATTGTAGTAATAAGACGAATTTGAAAATCTACAACCAATGGATTATCAAATGAATTGGTGTTTAATAAGCACATATCAGCATGTGTATCATTAAATTTTAATGATGATTGATGATATTTGTAATCAATAAAATTTGTAATAGCATCACGATGAATAAGAACTGTATAACTTAATTGTTCCTTGCCATCCATTGTGAAAGCATGGATGTAATTAGTATCCCAACCATCGGGCAACCATTCAAAATTCCATTGACTATAATCAATACGACGATCAGCAATCCATGTCCACTCATTACCCATTGCAAGTGTTTGCAACGTTTCTAAATTGAATGTATTTGTATAATCTTGCCAATAAATGACAGGACGAACTTGTGGCAAAAAACGTAAATCACTGCGATGATATACGGTTTTAGGATTTTTATTCTTTGTATTGATAAGTTTGGTGTATCCAAGATGCTGCGTACCAGCCATACAGAATACGTGTGTTTTATCCGCATCCCATTCATCTGGCAACCAACTAAAATCAAAGTTGCCATAGTCTATACGCTCATCTTTTTCCCAAACCCATTCATCATTTGGCTTGCTAGGATCAAATTTTAACTTTGCATCATGGTATTTTATTTCGCTGCTTGGAACTTTAGTATTATGCAAAAACGTATAACACAATTGTTCAGTACCGTTCATAGCAAAGGCATGTGTTTTATTAATGTCCCATGCATCTGGCAACCAGTTAAAGTTAAAATTGCTGTAATCTATGCGCTCGTCTATTATCCATACCCATTCACTATCTATAGGCATGGTCTCAGTTAATTTAGGAATATCTTTGAACAGCAAGTATGAATGATGATATACTCGCTCATTGCTGCAATTCTTACGCATTAATCGTGTATAAGATAATTGTTCAGCGCCCCACATGCAGAACTCATGAATCTTTTCTGCATCCCATGCATCAGGAAGCCAATCAAAATTAAAATCTGTATAATCTATGCGACTATCTAGAATCCAATTCCATTCATAAGGTGAATTATCTATTTCATTTACATCATACAACATACCAATGCCATTGAATTTTAAATTAGAAATATGATATTTTATCTCCGCACCGTTGCCAACACTTGTGTAAGATAGTTGGGTAGTACCGCTCATTGCAAAATGATGTTGCTTGTTCCAATCCCATACATCAGGATACCAATTAAAATTGAAACCATCATACTGAACCTGATTACTTGTATTCCATAGCGGCGGTGTTATGATAGGCAATATGCCATCATGATAACACATTTCACCGTTGTTATCGATAGGTATTAGCCAAGTTGTATAACACTGTGGATTATCATGACTTGCCCATGCATGTATCATGTTTAACTGATGACGTGATGGCATGAAACGTAAGTTGAAATTAGTATAATCTACCGCACGGTGGCGCAACCACACATAGTCTGTGCGACTTGCTGCGATTGCCGTTGTTATAAGTTTTTTTATATCGGTACAATCTTCATAATCATACCAATAGGTATCAAACATGACTGTTGTAACCTGGCATCAAATAATTGATTTGTCGCTGTTCATAATCTTCATCAGCCCAACTATAATCATAAACAGATTTTACACCATCAACTTCAATACTGTAAATGTCAAGTTTATCACTTACCATATCCCAAATTTTAAAAATATCATGGGTACCGAAGCTGCGTTCTAGGTCAATATGCCCAATCTCAAGATGTCCTAAACTTAACATAGGATCATGTGGATCATATCCTTCTCTAATTAACCAAGCATTATAACCGTCAATCTCTTTTGTATGCCAACTATGTTTTCCATAGATAACATCTCGTCCCCACTCAATATCAAACTCACCGCTATAATATTGCAAATGGGTAATTGCATCACAGGTTGCTTGATCAAGAACAGGAGCGTCTTCATCACGAAATACTTCAATGAGAGTTTTTCCAATTTGCGTCCAATGCATATAAACATGGGCAAAACGGCGGTCATATCCATTCTTTGCAAAACCCTCACGATGTTCTGAAGTTAAGGCATATCGTGTGGTATTTAAAAAAGTAGTAATCTGGCTTGGTCGAACCCAATCAGGTTGATAATATTCTTTTTTAATACTCAAGCAAAGAGTTTCAACTTCATGGCAAATATTATTAATTTGTCTGATACTGTATTTTACTTCTGGTGGAGCAAGTTTATAATATAAACTTAAATTTTCAACAGTGCCTTGTAAGTGTTCAAAATAATTATGAACAACGTTCATTACACCATGGTCTGTGCCACCGCCACGCTTACCGTCTTCATCAATTCCTGTAATTGGTGCCATTAAATCTGATGCTACATAGTTAGTTCTAATGTCAAATTTATCTAAACCAGCACTTTGCCAAATACCAGTTTCATTAAAATTATTAATTCGTGTAGCATGTTTAGATAGTTGAACAGCAAGATAATCTAAATTTCGCTGTGTTTTAGGCCAACCATGCCAACAATAGTTTTTTTCAAGTTCGCTGTTTTTCTGTAATTCAATTTTTAATGCAGAAACCCAATCACGTCCTAACTGACTATCATTTGGTTTGATATAATATGTTAATGTTTCTTCTTTGCGCATAGGATTGCGCAGTGTTACAGCGATTTCACCCATCAATATTCTTCCACCATTCCAAGACATCATCAGTTAAGATGTCTTCTATTTTTATCTTAGCATCTTTTCGCATAGATTCCAATTTTAAAAGATGTGCTTTGCCTTTAATTGCTTCTCGTTTATAGGTATCGGGAAACTGTTCTTCAAAAGTAGGACGGTTTTTAAGATGTTCTAATACATCCCACAAACTTTGTGTGCGATGAGTGATGCGTGGCTTGATACGTTCCTGTATGCCCTCTAGAAGCGGTTCTAGCACCGTTCTAGGCAAGGCTAAGGGGCTGAGTAGTATGTCAGGAGAAAAGGCAAATACTACCTTACTCAGCAGTTCTACATTCAGTTCATCGGATAAATTGATAATGCCCTCAAGGTCGAAAAGACCAGGTAAAGTAAGAGTAAAATCAATACGCATCTGTCGAGGCGATTTTGCAGCTTCAATCCCCCGTCGAAAGCTATCAAACCACTCGCTATAATTAAGGCCAGTCCTAACATATTCGCCTATTGCTCCTGTTCCATCTAAACTTGCGCATATTTCCCAATGTGGGAAGTTTTCAAGAAGTTCCCATAAGGTTCCTTCTTTATCTTGACAATAACTCAGATTTGTATTGTATCTTACACGAACTTGATCAGCATAGTCAAGTTCTATTATGCGGCGCATGAAAGTCCAGTGCTCGTCATATAGCAGCGGTTCGCCACCTACCCAATAGATTTCACGAACACTTTTGTTTTCAATGGCTTGCTTGAACTCTGGTATGACTACATCACGAGTAAAATCACGTATGGCATGGCGGTTCTTTGGTTGCATCCAATGGTTCTTGGGATTAGTTAAATCAACCATGGCATTCTTGCGAACTTCAACTTCCCATGCTGAACTTAGCATATCACCACACATACGGCACTTGAAGTTACAGACATTGCTATATCGGTAGTCCCATGATATAGGTTCTAAAGTTGTGTAGCCATTAGCATCCGTATTAGCCACCGCAGCATCTCGTAGATGACCAAAAAGATGTCCAAAGTAATCACGATATACAGAAGTGTTAAGTAACTTTTT
>Ga0007805_1000435_pt1 | contig 14603 bp, 28 predicted proteins | sample CryBogCBE24Aug09_FD_71231 | JGI IMG/M metagenome (GOLD analysis project Ga0007805, IMG submission 71231) | Freshwater microbial communities from Crystal Bog, Wisconsin, USA - CBE24Aug09 | ecosystem: Environmental > Aquatic > Freshwater > Lake | place: Crystal Bog, Wisconsin, USA | collected... | reverse complement strand
CAAAGCACCTTTATATTCGTCATTTTCAGGTATTTGTTCTCTTAAACTCATCCACTTTTGATTGCCCGTAATGGCTGAGTTTGGAAAACCATAAGCCACAGGTTTACCCTGCTCTTGTTTAACTTCTTTAGTCATATTCTGTCTTCCTTATTTATTCCAAGTTGTATTTCCTCTGATCTGATCTGCCTATCCAAATAGTTTCTCAACCATTGGATTCCCCCAAGTGCCTTAAACATATCTCGCTGATTTTCAGTCATTCTCAAACCAATGTTTACTTTTGATCCTGTAATCTCACTTTTCGTCCTCGGCATAATCATCCTCAAATTTTACGTTATGTTCAGCACCAAAAGCCATGATCAACTCTAGTAGTTCGCTCATTTCGCTCTTGTTCATTTTAGAAGTTGATTGACCTAAAACCACAAACCCAGTTCCATCAATGTTTGGTACAACCTCTTGTTTTTTAATCGCAGACGAAAAGATGTGTTTCCAATCCTCTGCGCTTAGTTTCCTTCCATGCCAGACTACTTGTTTAGCAATGTCTGCCAAAGATGCCCAAAGTTTGCTATTTTGCTCTAAAGATCGGGTCATAGGCTTGCACTCTACAACCCAACCCTCGGGAGCTACTGAAACAAACTCTTTAGCCCTTTGCCTTGCCTCAGAGTGGCTGAGAACGAATATTCTTTTGTCCGTACTCATACATTGTCTTCTTTAGCATTTGGTACATTGATCGACCTGATTCTTTTTTAAGTTGAGTTTGTTTGCCAACTCGCCTTACATCTGTCTCATAGTTGTGATCAAAAACGTCAATGTTGTTTTCTCTTAATGATTTTCTGAGTGCTTTTGCTTTTTTTGCGTTCATTAGAATTTCCCATCAAAAATATTACGTTTAGGTAGACATTGCAAATCAATCACAATATCCGTTAAGTATCCGCTTACCAGTCTTTTAGAGAATACCGGCACTGCCCTAAGACCTGAGTTTTCACATTGGATCGTAGCCGAGATTACTTCTTCCCTGCTCATCTGCTGCACCTTGGGGTCAAGGACAATAGGAACTACTGGAGGGTTAGCGTATTGAACCGGTGCAGGAGTTGTCGAACATCCTGCAAGAATTAAAATTATAAGTAAATATTTCATAATTAAGCCTTTAATGAATAAACTGCAACGATTACATCTTTGCCAAATTGGTTTTTTACATGCTTTCTTGAGGAGACTATCTTTTTACCATCGTCCTTTAAATCTCTGATCCTAGATGCCAATCTAAAGCATCCAAATAGCCTGAGAGCATCCATTGCAGTTATTGACTTACCTTTTTGTAAATAATTTAATATTTGTTCGTTTTGTGATTTCATCTTCAATTTTCCTTAGTTGTTAATAAACTTACACTTTCTAACTCTTTGATTCTGTTTCCTACGTCCCTCCCTAAGTTTTTAAATATTGGCTCGGTTTGCATTTTCTCTTTTACAATCCCTCTTGTATATTCTCTCCATCCTGGTCTTATTGCTAATTGAGCATAGAACTTGACGATTGATTCATACTCTGCATCCCAGTCAAACATTTTCAAACATCCAGATTCGCATTTCAGGCTTGGGTCTAGTTCCACTGTTTGATCTACCGTCTTTTACCGGTCTGACCCTTTTAAACTCATCACGTCTGATAGGGTACTTTGCTCGGTCTAATTCTTTGATTAATATGTCCCATCTTGGGACTGGTTGCCAGATTGTTTTAAACATAACGCGACCTCAATGCTTCCTCTGCAAATTTTAATGAAATTGGTCTGACTTTTTCACCAGATTTATGCCTATCAATTATTCGTTTGGCCCAACCTTTAGGATCTCCATCATATTTTTTATATAAAGGATCGTAAGGACTTAATTCTTGACAATAAGCATTAAAACAAGACTCACAAGTTGTTCCAAATTTAATCAATTCCTCATTTAATACTTTAGACAAACATTTTGAACAAAAACCAAATACTATTTTTTGGTCATCGGATTGTGTTTCTGATTTTTTAAAACTCATTTGTTGTATTTCCCATCAATAATTTTTTGAAAATTGCTTGCATTTACCACCCATTCCAAATCTGGCTTCCAAGTTCTATCCTTGCTTTCAAACCCAATTGCCAGTTTTGTATCCTTAGCAATGTACTCAAAAAAGGAATCCCACCAATGTATGCCTTCTTCTAAATTTGTGTAACCATCAGAATAATCTGAATTTTTACTTGCTTGTATCCACCGATTTTTAAGATTCGACTGCCTACTACCTTCCCATGTTCTAGGTTGAGTTAAATGAGGTAAATGCTTTTTCCATAATTCCAAAATCTGCTGACTAGGACAAGGGGGAAACTTGTTTCCCGCCTGTATAGTATTTATATTGGTTAATGGTTCTTGGTTTATGGTTAATGGTTTATGGTTGCCTTTTGATTCGCTTTCATTTAATAACCCAGAAATAACCGACTGGGTTTTCTTTGGCCTACCTCCTAGCTTTCCGTTGGCTCTGTTTTTATCAGAATTTTCTTGATAACCATGAATATCAACTTCAATTCTTGTATGTACATATCCTTTGGATGTATTTTTAAAAAATTCTTTGAGAATTATGTCTAAATATTTTTGCTCATCAGAACCCAAACGTAACCGCCTAATAACCGTTTCGGTTTCTTTTGGGATAGGTTTTTCATCCAAATAATACCAATCAATAAGTTGACGATAAATACCATGTTCCACAGTATTTAGATGTACCGTATCTTTTCGATAATCGGCAATATTAAATTTGTAATAGTGCATCAAATCTCCCAATCAGCCCAACCTTGTACTTGAAGTACAAGATAACGCTCAGTTTGATTTGCTTTGGTTAACCTATTAGCTTCACGCATAGCTTGTTCATGCGTATCCATGTAACAGGTAAATCTAAATGATTTGACATGGCGAGACTGTCGCATAACGACAAATTTGCCATCAAGATTTAAAAGGGGAATTTCGCCAATAGTTTTGGCTTTTTTAAGCGTTAATGTTGCCATTGTTTAACCTTACTTCATCGGTTGACTTCACTAAAACACAATCGGCAGGACGGTGAAGAATCGTCTTTTTGGGAGCTACCCTAGCCGTGTTTAAACAAATTCTACACGATTATTTCAAACCATTCTGGACGCAACACTTTCAATTGCCAAATTCGCATTTTAGGCAAACCTTTTAAAGTCCAGTTAAAAACTGCGCCCCTAGATACCCCTAAAAGCCTAGAAAGGTTGCTTTGCGATCCTGCCAATTCAATTGCTTTGTTAATGTCCATAATGTAAAGTATAGCCACAAAAATGGACAAAATCCAACATTTTTAATATTTTTTTGCAAAATCCATCAAAAGTGTGTCGATTAAAGTATATACTCAATCCCAGACGCTACAAATCGTAGTGTCATTTTTAACTAAGGAAAACTGAAGATGGAAAATAAAAATCTCCCCTCAAAATCCAATTTGGATTACTACCGTGATGGATACCAAGATGGTATCGTATCAGTCCTAAATCTAGTCCATGACTACACCGGACACAAAATAACTTCCCAGGCTGAATTAATTAAGTTTGTTCGCAGACTTGAGCTTGATGCTTTATATCCACCACTTAAGGAGATCAAATAATGGACAAAGAAGATAAATTAGTCGTTTACGCTTGCATAATTATTTGCGTATTTATTATTGGATATTTAACAGGGGCACAGGTATGACACAAACTAATCAAGGCGGGAAATTAATTGCTACGGCATTTGTCAAGGCTCAACGTGAGTTTGGCCCTGCGCTTAAATCTTCTACAAACCCTCATTTCAAGTCTAGGTATGCTGACTTGTCCGCTTGCGTTGAGGCAGTAATAGACGCTTTAAACAATAACGGCATTGGCATGATGCAGAAACTGTATGAAAATGCTACAGGAGTTAGCGTAGAAACGGTTTTTTTGCATGAATCAGGGGAAACTATCGAGTGCGGTGTTTTGCACGTTCCTGCGTCCAAACAAGACCCCCAAGGGTATGGATCTGCTCTTACATACGCTCGTAGATATTCTTTAATGTCAGCTTGTGGCATTGCTCCAGAAGATGATGACGGAAATTTAGCATCCAAACCTAAAACTGTCGTTCAACAACCGGTTTTCAACGAATCCGTAGCTGCCGATCTGGTCACCGCTATCGGAGATTGCCAGGACTTAGACGAATTGGAAAAGGCTTTCAAAGTAGCTTACAAATACTGCGTAAACAACGAAATGTACAAGTCTGCTACTGTCAAAGCTAAAGATCAAATGAAAACAAAATTAGGGGCTAAATAATGACAACACAAAACGAAATCAGAGCTTCCGAGTCACAACATTGGTATACCAGGTTGGGTGAGCCAATGTATACAGTTATTGGTAAAAATGGAAAAGAAAGACCGACAACTTTAAGAGACGGTAGAGCATTAAATTTAGTCCCAAGTGTTACAACAATCCTTAATGTCGCAGCTAAACCGGCTTTAAACATTTGGATGCAACGCCAAGTTCTAATGGCTGCACTAACCCTGCCAAAGCGTCCAGACGAATCCGAGGAGGACTGGATTAGCCGAATTATGCAAGACTCCAAGGAGGAGGGCAAAGAGGCAGCTAACCGAGGTACTGAAATCCATGCGTCCATTCAGGGATACTTTGAGGGCAAAGGCTACGGTAATCACCCTGATCACGTTCAATCTTTTGAGGATTTGATCACCGAAAATTATGGACGGCAAACTTGGATTCCTGAAATGAGCTTTGCTAATGAGCTTGGATTTGGAGGAAAGACCGACTTACATACCACCGCAGGGCATGGAGTTGTGATTGACGTTAAGACCAAGGAATTTGACAAGGATGACAAGATTGTTGGCTATGACGAGCACTTAATGCAACTTGCAGCTTACCGAATGGGACTTAGACTTCCGCATGCTGAGTGTGCCAATGCTTTTGTATCTCGAACCGTACCTGGCTTAGTTGTCCTCCACAAATGGACGGAGGAAGACCTTAAAAAAGGTTGGTTAATGTTCACTAACTTACTTCAATTTTGGCAGACTAAAAATGGACACAAATAGATATTTAAACTATTACGAACTTAGGCATCTGGAGTGGTATTACATGGTTCTAGCTTTTGACCAGTTTGAAAAGCATGATGTACTTCACTGGATGTATTTATTTAACTCGGCTCAATACCGAACTTTAGCAGACGAACTAATATGGAGCACAAATGTTCAATCAAATTCAAATTATCGGTAATGTTGGCAAAGACCCACAAATAAGGGCCATGCCTTCGGGAGACTTAGTGGCTAACTTTTCTTTAGCAACGTCTGAAAAATGGAAAGACAAGTCTGGAGAATCCCAAACTAAAACCGAGTGGCACAATGTTACTTGTTATGGAAAATTAGCTGAAATAGCTGAAAAGTACATTAAAAGTGGGAAAATGCTATTTATCCAGGGTTCGCTTGTAACCCAAAAATATACGGATAAGAATGGTATCGAAAAAACTTCCCACCATATCAAAGCAGACACAATCCGCATGCTTGGAGGGGAGAAAGATTCCGCTAAACATCCACAAAGTAATCAAAAACCTTCCGCTACTGGATCGGGCTTTGATGACATGGACTCAGACGTACCCTTTTGATCGGAGTAAAAATGGACGCACTAATTGATTCTATTATTTTTGCATCAATAATAATGCTTGCAGGGTTAGTCTCAACTGGTGCGTTTATTTTCTTTCTTTACTTAGTAGGAGTTTATGATGACTAGAGATGAAGCGATAGAAAGAATACAAAAATTCTTAGACAAAAGCAGTCACCACAAATGGAAAGAAGTGCAGGAGGCTATTGATTTTCTAAAGAATGATAAGCCTTATGTCGAAAGTAATTACAAAACTTGGGAAAAGGCCTGGCACAAAGGCTATGATGCAGGGATAGAACAAAGTAAGAAATACGACAAAATCCTAAGTTATTAATTTACTTTTCCTTTTATTCGACCAATCCTGATAATTAATTCTTGGTCTTCCTGACAATCTTTAGAGCAAAATTGAGAATTTGGCAAAGCAGTATCGTTGCAAGTTAAGCAAAATCCTGTGTATTTTGCCTTTTCCCTTTGCCTGATTGCGTTCAGTGCTGATTCCCTGTGCATTTCCTCGGTGTAATGTGCGTCATCTGCTATATCGTTCATGATAAAAATAATGTTTTTTCCTCTAATCTTCTTTTTTCAAGACCTGGAATAACCTTGTGTGCAGCTACGTCCCAAACCTCAAACTGTTCACTTGCCATTTTATAGTTGCCTTCATTTAAAAGTTTAAGCAAGGTACTATTAGCAAAGTTATGCGCCCCAATGTTGTATATCAAATCTAAGCAAGCATCGTACATATTTTGAGTTATTTCAACCTTAATCAACTCGTTTAGCTTGTCTTCAAAAGGCTTTAAGATAATATCAAACAACTCGTAAACTCTTTCCTGAGTTATTGGAGGATCTTCCATAGTTACTTTTGTTCCGTCTTCATAAAACGTATTGCCGATTCCAATAGTAGGAATACCTACAGAGTCTAAATAAGGCTCTAGCCTAATACCTTCATGACGAATAATCAATTGTTTACCGTTTTCTGATACTTTCATTTCAACTCACTTTGTTGTCTAATCCAATCTTGCAAAGCCATCAATTTCACTGTTTCACTGGCGCAGTCGTGTTCAATAGATATTGTGTCTTTGGGGATGCCATTAATTCCTTTGGAGGAGATGGAAACTTGGGGCACTGAATTGCTACCGGTATCACCTGGGGCTTTGATGCGCAACCCTGCATAATAACTATCAACAAGATCCAACTTAGCTTTTTCATTTGATACAACTCCTTGGGTAATTGATTTTTGCTCTACAACTTCTGTTTTTACTTGCTCTTGAGCTATTTCACCCTTAGTAGCAACTTGATCCTTAAATACCTGATATTCAGCTTCTAAAGCATCATATCTAAGGTGCTCTATATACCATCCTCCCCCTGCGGAAAAAATAGCTATAAGTAGTGAAAATATCAGGTTGTAATAGATCATTTTGAAGTTGTAGGTATAGTCATTGCCGTCATTTTCTCTTGAGATCTGCCAAATGAGGTTATTCCGAGAACAGCACCCATTGCCAAGTGAAAGAATCCTGCGCCTTGCAAAGTCAACGGATTCCATTGGTCATCAACCTTTCCCTTGCCGTAGACCTGAATGAGTGACCAAAACACCGGAAAGATCACAAAATCACAGACACAGACAACCATATACATCCAACCCATGCAAGGCCTCCATTTGGAGTTTAGCCACCCTGTATCGTCAGAGTCGTTTGTCGAAGATGTTTGGTTCAGTCCTATCATGGGCAGTATTTAGGCAAAAATCCTGTTTCTTGAAAAATCTTTAAACATTCCATCTCAACCGAGTTAGCCTGAAATTTTCTTTTAAACTCAATATGCGCTCTGTCCCCTTTGAGACTTTCCTGGTAATCTTGTCGAATGTAATACATCAAACTAAAACAAGTGAGTGTAAAGACGAGCACTGCGATACAAATTGCAACCTTAAACTGGAAATCTTCTCTATCAAACTGAAGTTGTATACGTTCTTGTTCGTCCTTTTTTTTTGCGCTTTGTCAAATTTAGACTTGTCTGCCATTAGCTTAGATCGTTCCTCTTGGAAGTCTGCCCAAAGTGATCCTAATTCTGGAGGGGCTTCCCATGTAAGCATTGTTCTAAGGTCTGCCTCGGCTTGTTCGAGTCTTTTTCTTCTGAGGACGTTGTCAAGGGCAATGGCTTGAAGACTTTTGTTTTTAGGCGGGTTTTTCTCAATTTCTTTTGCATACTCAATTGCCTTTTCTTGATGTTCAAAAAAAGAACCAAGACCGTCTGCGATCTCAGTAATAACCCCAATTGCCTCTTTACCGACTGATTTAGCTTCCTTGTAAAAAGCAACTCCCGATTTAACCGCACCGAGAGCCATCATCGCTAAAGTAAAAGGATCTATGATTGCACCTACTTAGAGATAACCCAACCGTGGGATGCTAACCAAAGATAGACTAGACCGGCAAATGCTGCGGACATTAGACCGCTGAAAGTAAACTTACCAAAGGCAGCGAATTGATCGTTTAGCCATTCTTTTAAGGCTTCTTTCGCAGCTTCTTTCAGTATATTTGGGTCTATTTCTGCCATGATTTACTCGTATTGAATGTTGACTGATCCTGCATCAAAAGTGTCTGTTCCGTTAACTGTTGTTATACGAACCATATTAAGAACTCCAGAAAGAGTTACTGATCCTGCGGTATAACCTAATTGAGCAATTGCAGAATTACCAGTTAACAATGTAAATGTCCAAATATTTGATGAAGAACTAAGCAAAGCAAAAGTGCATATTCCTTGGATAAATGCTCCCGCTGAAGCATTATTTGCTATATCAGCGCCACCACCAGATAAATTAGCAGGAGCAACAGCGTTTACAAGGTTAATGTATGTTCCAACATATCCAGATGTTGTTGGAACTCCACCAGTACCTAATTGTATTCTTGGTAAACTTGTACCACTTGTGCTGAATCCATTAAGCATAACAGTAATACGCTTAACTCCACTAGGAATACCAGTATAGTCAATATTTGTTCCAGAAGTACTTGCTACTGGTGTTCCAAGGTTAGGAATACCAACCGTATTAGCGTTTGAACCATCAAGGACGATAGCCATAGTAACCCCTTAAGCGTTAGCAGTAATTGCAGACTGAACCGGTGCAATTGCAGCGACAAGTTGTGCGGTTGTTGTAGATGCAGTAATTGCTGATCTAGCTGTTGTGAGTGCGGTAGTCCAGTCAGAGTCTGCCATCACGTTACTAAGTCCAATTCCTGCTTTGTTTGCTCTATGTTGTACTTCAGCATAAGCCATTGCGTTTAACTGATTTGTAGCTTCTGTTTTAGCTTTGGTCATGTCAACTGTTACAGTTGTTCCGCTTAGTGTCCATGCGTTAAAGAATAAAGCATCATCGCCTTGGGGTAGTGTTGAATCATCAACGATTACCGCACCGGCAGGGCAATCTTTAACAGCTACTTGCTCTATTGGCAACTCGCCTGTGGGCACACAAACTGAAACCCCACCATTATTATTACTATAAATAACTACTTTTGTCATTGTATTACTCCTTAAATTCCATGATTGGCAAAATTACCATGATATTTTATTCTTGCCTCAATAGAAACAAGTTCTGCTAATTCTAAATCTTTAAAATCACCAAATATTTTTTGCTTTTTATTTACTTGCAATCTTACTCTCCAAGAATTTTTAGATTTATCATAAGATACACCTTTAATTCCAGATGTATTATCTTTTCTTAATTTTGCATTTCTTTGATTTTCTTCCGCAGTAGCAACTCTTAAATTGTTAATTTTATTATTTGATGGATTGCCATCTATATGATCAATAAAACCTTCAAAATTTTCATTAAATAATTTATAAATTATTCTGTGAGATGGATATGCTTTTCCATCCAAAAATATTGATTTATATCCATTATTTTTTAAATTGTCCGCAACATCGCCAACTTTTGATCTATGAGCCATTTGATGTGGCTTTTGTTTCCAATAAAGAACACCATCCCTATACTCAAATACTTGTTTAAGTCTTTCAGTGGAAGGCATGACTTGTGACATTTTTTATTCCTTTTAGTTTCCAAAAATTGAAACGCAAACATTACTTGAGTCATAAAATGCGCTTGCTGTAGTAAATCCATAAATTGCTAAAGAAGTTGTGGAAAAAACTGATGTTGTTCCAATATATGCGTTACCGCCATTTAAAGTAACATTTGCAGAATAATTTGCATCATTTAAAGCATTAGCAAAATTTAATGTGTATTGCCCTGTACCAGATCTAGTAATACTAGAAACATTGTATGATGCTTTAATAGTTCCAGTAGACCCTGCAAAGTTTACCCAAGCCAACGCATTAGTCGTAACTCCGTTTGATTGGACTTTGATTAATCCTGAACCATCGGCAGTCTGTGTTATTCCTGTTCCAGATACGGCATTTATAATATTCATTTTGTTTTATCCTTATCTGAAAACTTTTAATAAAAATATGTTTATTTTTGTCATTATTAGCCTTTATATTATGCTTTAAGTTCCATGAAACACAACCATTACTGGATTGCCGTCAACCGCAGAAGCAGCGTAAAGCGTATAAATTCCACAAGATGTAGTAGTAGTAGCAGCAATACTTTGCAATGTAACCCAAGATTGAGTTGCATTTGATGTTGTTCCAGTCATTATGTAATTTGAATTTGACATTGGAGTTGTAAAATTAATTACATATAAGCCAGTGCCACTTCTTGTTACAGAACTAACATTAAAAGAATTATTAATAGTTGCACCACCACTACCATTAAAATTTACCCATGCTTTAGCAATACCAGTAACTCCGTTTTGAGTAGACAAAACTCCTGTACTTGTATTTAATACATCAATTGCTAATGTGCCGTATGACATAATTAATCCTTAAAGAATTACCCAACGACTACCGCTAGGAATTGTTATTGTTGCGCCAGAATTGATTGTGATCGGGCCAGTACTACTTGCGCTCTTTCCTGTTGGTATTGTATAAGATGTAGTAATAGTTTGACTATTTATTACAAATACTGTATCCGTACCACCACCGGTTGCCGATCCACCGCCCAATGTCCATGAAGTACCGTTCCAAGTCTCTACGTTGTATAAAGTAGAGTTGTATCCCATTTGACCGAGCACCGGACTGGTTGGTCTTGTAGCCGTTGTCCAGTTACTCAGTAATATGCCATTTGCCCCGATTGTTGTTCCTGCCATGTTCGTTCCTTATGGGGTTGTTGCACTATATACAGATCCAAGAGTCTTCCAGTTTCCGTACTGATCCAAGGAAGCTATCGGAGTGCCTTGGAAATAGAAAAATAGCTTACTGTTAGATTCCGATATCGTGTAATCAGAAAATGAGAAAGATTGGGGCGCATCTGTCTGAACATCCCAGATCAGATTCATATTCACATCATAGACTTGTTGCCGGTAAGAGCCTGAACCGTAAGCCTGGCAACTTCCAATTCCATCGAGAACAATAGGATTGGTGTTGAGAGTTGTTAAAGTATCATCCTGATAGGTGTTTTTGAATGTTGTTGTGCCTGGGATGTAGTAATAGACAAATCCCCCTGCCAATGGACCACCATTGGAATTAAAGAATTGTTGCCTACCGTTTGGGATTATTCCACTCATATATCAATCCTTTTTGTTCTCTCTGAGGTTCAGTATGCTAGGACGTTTAGCATTTTTTTGCATGTTCTTTTCTGTTTCAGTCGCTGCTTTATTTAAAGCATTTTGAAGCGAACTTTCACGAAAAGACGTACCCAAATTTTTACCAACATAACCACCGGCAGCAGCAACATAAGGATTTCCACCGCTAATTACGCCTCCAACTGTAGTGCCTACTGCTGCGCCAATCTTCGGTGCATGACTTGCAAGCATTTCAATTCGTTGCGCTTGAGCTGCTCCTCCTTCATACCCATGAATCCCAGGCATGATGTGACCACCAACATTTAAAACATGATAGTTTCTAACTTCACTAGGACTAAATGTTTCAGCAATCTTTTCTCCAACGACTGAGTTAAGCATTTTGTTTACATCGTTTTGATTCCAAACTCCTGCCCTTCCCCCTCCTGCATTATATACTTCACGAGCTAAAGCACCATCTATTTCAGCAAGTGCAGACTTGGCAGATTTGCGTAAACTTTCAGGCACTGGAGGTAGACCTTCAGGTGCACCTCTAACTATACCTTTGGACAAATCTTCCAATGTTCCTCTAACATGCCTCCATTGATCTTTGCGTAAATTGTTTAATTTACTAGGTATCTTTTCGTTTGGAGTTGTTGACTTAACAATACCATTTTGATCAGTTTCACCAAATAACTTTTTAAGACCTTCAGCTTCATAAATGTGTTGTTCGGCTTGATGGATTCTGTCACCAAGTTTATATAACTTTGGATCTGCAACTTCGGCAATATCACGATCAATAGCTGAATTAATGTCTGAAATTGTGCTTGCTTTCTCATGTGTCCATGAGGCATTTATACGTTTTCTAACTGCGTCAAAGGCAGAAACAGATCCAGGAGGATATACATTCCCAAATTTATCAGCAAATCCTACTTCTTTTGCAAGTTTAATAAGTTCGGCAGCGCCTTGAGCAACTTCAGTAGTTCCATGTAATTTTAAAGAAGCGTTCCATTGTGGATTTTTTAGCAAAGTATCAACATGATTTGTTTCAATTGGAGTATCTCCAATCTTATCTTTTGCATCTTTAAAGATTGTCTGTTTAGCCTCTTGTAAAAATCCTTTAAGGCTTGTAGGTTCTTCCGCACCAATTTCATGTTTTCCGTAAAAAACATCATTGATTTTCATGCCTCTTTGTTCGTCATTGGTAAGACTAGGAGATGCCCCAGTAGCTTCGATCCGCTTTTGAGCAAAATCAGACAAAGCATTTTGTTCTTCAGCAATTTGTTGCCTTAACAATTCACCTTTTGGTGTTCGATCTGGATTTTTAGCCTCTTGATGCTCGTTTCTTAAAGTATTTTCGTTTCCAGTAATTACACCTTCACGAACTCTACCGTTAGGATTAATCGTACTTGCCACTTCAGATCTAATATTTTGCTCACGAACTGAAGCATCTTTAGGAGATTTTGAAAGTTTGTAAGCAGGGAATAATTCTCTATTAGCCTTTTCTTCGCCTGTAATTTCACCGGCAAATGGATTGTTTTGTGCTTTTGCTGCGCCTGTTGATCCTGCCATTACCTCACTAGGTTGGGCAATTTCAGTCTTTAAAGGGGCTTTTAGTTCAGCAGATGCCTCTCTAATTCCTTTACCAATTGCGCCCATTGTCTTACCAACTACAGGGGCAGCCAATCCTACCGCATTTAATGTTTCAGCTACGTTAATAGGATTAGATCCAGTCATTTGTGCAACTTTTTGCACTCCTGGATTAATTACATATTCTCCGCCTAAATTCATTAATTTATTAATTACATTGTTTTCGTATGCCGGTTGTTGCAAAGTTTGGGTCAAAGTTCCAACTGGCTTAGTTAATCTGCCAATGTCTGAAGTTGCATTAGATTGTGCTTGCTCTGGAGTTTCTCCAGAATGTAATCTAGCAAAATAATCAATTGATCTAGCTGCCTGACCTGGCAATCCTGCAACCAAATCAAGAGCATTAGCAGCAAATGCCGGTGCTTGTTGTTTAGCGTTTAATACTTGTCCAATAGCTTTTTGAGACATTGATAATTTAGGTGCGTTATCCCATGAATTTCCTTGACCTACGTCAAAATCCATGTTTTTATTAGTACGAATTACTTGCGGAGTTTGTTGAACAACTGGAGCTACAGATTTAGCTTGACTTGGTGTTTCTCCTACATCTTCTAAGAAACTGGCAAAGTCTGAGGGAGTCGATTTGGTTTGTGCAGACGGTTGATAAATGGCTTTAGTTCCATTCTCATGCTGAACAATTCCGGCAGATATTTGATGACGAATCAACGGATTACTTAAATCAATCTTTTGATTTGGATCAAGTCCTGCAACCTTTGCAACGTGAGCAATATAAGCGTTTGTGTCGTTCTCATTAGGAGGAGCCCATTTAGAGATTACATCCGCTAAAGTGCTTACACCTTTTTTCCCGTAACTTGCTAAGTTCTTATCAAGTGCTGCAAGTCCTTCCTCTGGAGTTTTGTACTGTGCCAACTTTCCACCAGGCATGAGTGCGCCTGGATTGTTATTCCTGATCGGTGCAGGAACATTCTTAGATTGAGGCTTTTCAGTCTCAACGTCATCAAGAAAATCAGCAAATGTTCCCATTACAGACCGCCTGTGTTAACTAATTTTTGAATAACTTCGTGCTTGTCTTTAAATTCTTTTAATAGTTCTTTCTTTTTCTCAGCAGACATTCCAGGAGTTATACCGGCTAATTCATCACGTTTCTGCTTTTTCTGCTCATCCGTCATTGTCTTATCTTCGTGATGATTCATCATTTCAAATAATTTACTGTCTGCGTTATCACCCCAGATCTTCTTAAATGTGTCCATGTTATTTGCGCCATAACGCTTAATAAACTTGGTTGCTGCGTCCGTTTGAAGATCAAGATTCTTCATGTCTGATTTTGCTCGTCTTCCAATGTTTAAGAGCACATCTGGATCATAGACTTCACTTCCGTTTGCATGAGCCTGTAAAGCCTGTCCTGCAACCGTATCCATTGAACCACCTGCAGCTTTTAGATTGGATATCTGCATATTTGCAATGTCTTTTGACAATTGCTGATACTTTGGATCTGCAACCATGCTACTTGCGTATCGAATGCCTTTATTTGCAAGATTGACTGCACCACCAACTACAGGCAAATCACCGCCTGGAATCCGCATTGTTTCCTCTTTGACCTTTTCAACTTGTTTGAGCATTTCATCCAAGTTTCTACGGTCTGTGACAAGGTTTTTCTTTCTGTCAATTAAACTACTGACGTATTGACCGCCTTCTTGGGTCTTTGTGTCCTCATTTGGCAATGGTGCGTAATTAGTTCCAGGTTGACGAACAGGGAACATCAATTGAGATGC
>Ga0007805_1000434_pt1 | contig 14609 bp, 17 predicted proteins | sample CryBogCBE24Aug09_FD_71231 | JGI IMG/M metagenome (GOLD analysis project Ga0007805, IMG submission 71231) | Freshwater microbial communities from Crystal Bog, Wisconsin, USA - CBE24Aug09 | ecosystem: Environmental > Aquatic > Freshwater > Lake | place: Crystal Bog, Wisconsin, USA | collected... | reverse complement strand
GGGTGGGTTTGGTGGCGCACCAGCAGGTGGCGGTTTTGGAGCGCCGGCAGCAGGCGGATTTGGTTCTACTCCAAGTACTCCGGCATCGAGTGGAGGATTTGGATCGGGTTTTAATAGCGGGTCAGGAGCGACTCCCGCTACACCAACAACTCCAGCAGTAAACGCGAAAGGGCAAAAGGTAATTCCGCAAGATCCAATGCCCGCACTATAAAGGAAAACATATCATGAAAAAGTTTTTAATTGCATTAAACATCGTAATTTGGAGTATTGTTTGTTTTGAAGTGGCGCATGCCGAACCAGCGAAAAAGCCAGCGGCTGTTAAAAAGGAAGTTAAACATCACAAAAAATTTGAAGGTGAAAAAGTTCCAACAGCACCTGCAAAACCAGTATCAAAGAAAAAGTAATTTCTTAAACTTGACAAAGCAAGGCACTGGCAGTATAATTACTGTTATACCTTGCTTTTTATTTGGACTATGGATTACTACAGCACACTAGGCGTTAACAAAGACGCATCACAAGACGAGATTAAACGGGCATATCGTTCTGCCGCGATGAAGCACCATCCTGACCGTGGTGGTGACACTAATAAATTCAAAGAGATTGAAGAAGCATATCGTACACTAGGCGACGAACAAAAACGTGCCGAATACGATCAGCCAGCCGCACAAGGCTTCAATCATTTTGCAGGTGGCATGCCTCCGGGGTTTGAAGCATTTTTTGGACATCAGTTTAGCGATTTATTCCGTCCGCAACGTCCTAGAAATCGCGACCTAAACTTCCACACACGCATTAGTTTAGAAGATGCATTTTACGGTCGAGAGATTATGGTTAGTTTCTTCAAGCAAAACGGCCAGGAAAAAACTCTTAATGTAAAAATACCAGCAGGAATCCAAAGCGGAATGACTGTGCGATTATCCGGTGTCGGAGACGACACATTGCCAGGCGCACCTGCTGGAGACATCTTAATCAGGGTTGAAATAATAGGACATGCAGAATTTAAACGTGAAGGCGACGATTTAATTAAAGATGTTGAAATAAGTTGTATCGATGCACTACTTGGTCAAGAGGTTAACATCCGTACGATAGATGGTAAGAACTTTGTTGGCACTATTCCGGCAGGATCACAGCCAGACTCTATTTTAGCGATCGCTAATCAAGGTATGCCAAACATGAACAATCCAAATAGCCGCGGAAGACTGCTACTAAATTTAAAAATGTTTATGCCGTCTATTACTGAACAACAAAAGCAAGAATTAAGAAAGATATTCTTATAATGTTAGAAATTATAAAATTTCCAAATCCTATACTCAGACAACGTATGCCGTTGTTTGATTTTTCTAATCCTACCATAGATCCTAAGCAACTCGAAAAAGATATGATAGAAACCATGTTTAAGAATGGCGGAATTGGGCTTGCCGCTAATCAGGTCGGTGTAGAGGCTAGAGTGTTTACTATGGGCTATTTCACTATGCCAGAAAATGCCAAAGCATTTTTTAATCCAGAAGTTGTTGCTAACACATCAGATGTAGATGTTTTGGAAGAAGGATGTTTGAGTTTTCCTGGAATATTTGTTAATATTAAGAGACCTAAATCCATTAAAGCTCGCTGGCAGGACAGTTCCGGTGAATGGCAAGAAGGTGAATTCACAGATTATGAATGTAAGTGCTTTTTACATGAGCTTGATCATTTAGAAGGTATTGTATTTTCAGATCGCACAAGCCAGCTGAAATGGTCGATGGCAATTAAAAAATTAAAATCAAATAAAAGGAAGAGTAATGCTTGATCCAAACCCAGACTTAGAACGCATCTTTGAACGTGCGATTAAACATGCTATGAATAAAAAGCATGAATATATCACGCTCGAGCATTTCCTTTACGGTCTATTACTAGATGAGAAGTTTGGCAAACTATTAACTAATTTTGGCACAAACATTGACAAAATTAAAGAGGATATTAACAGCTATATCGACATCGAACTTCAATCTATTATTACCGACGACGATCATAAGCCTAAGAAAACACATACGATGGAACGTATGTTGAATCGTGCATTTACACAAGTGTTGTTTAGTGGCCGTAGCACTATTGAACCAGTTGATTGCTTTTTAAGCATTTTCCAAGAAAAGAAAAGCTATGCTTGCCACGCATTAAGAAAATCAAAAATTGATAAAGATAAATTTATTGAATTTATTAATCAAGAAGCTGAAGAAGCAGAAGTTGACGAAGCACAAGGCACAGCAGGTCCGCAACTAGAAAGAATGTTAGTACAGTATTGTACCAATCTTAGCAAACGTGCTAAGGAGAAAAAGATTGATCCAGTTATCGGCCGGGACAAAGAAATCGAAGAGATCCAATTAGTCCTTGCACGTCGTACTAAGTCAAACGTGATGCTGATCGGTGATCCGGGAGTTGGTAAGACAGCTATTGCTGAAGGACTTGCCAATAAGATACTAGCCGGTACTGTTCCTAAATATATCAAGGATCACACAGTGTACTCATTAGACATTTCAGCTATGCTGGCTGGTAGTAAGTATCGCGGTGACTTTGAAGAACGTCTAAAGATGGTTATCACAGCATTAGAGCGCAAGAAGAACGCTATCTTGTTTATCGACGAAGCTCACATGATGAACGGTGCAGGTGCAGTAAGCGGTGGATCTAACGATATGGCTAATATGTTAAAGCCAGCATTAGGTAAAGGTACACTTAAAGTTATTGCTAGTACAACATGGGAAGAATACCGTAAACACTTTGAAAAGGATCGTGCTTTGATGCGCAGATTCCAGCGTGTTACAGTTGACGAGCCTAACGAAGCAGTGGCTATCAAGATCCTTAAAGGACTTAAGAAATACTACGAAAAACATCATAATGTTAAAATCACTAACCAGGCAATTATCGATGCTGTTAAGTATTCAGCCAAATATATCTCGGACCGTAAACTACCAGACAAAGCTATCGACTTAATCGACTGTGCGTGTGCCCGTTTCAAAGTACGAGACGAAGAAAATGGTATTGTTGATCACGAAGAAATTGTTTTCGAAGTTGCCAAGATTACTAATCTACCAATTGAACAAGTCTCCAGTAAAGAAAATAAAAATCTCAAAGAGATGGATAAAAACATGCGTAATAAAGTCTTTGGACAAGAAAAGGCTATCGATATCCTACTCGACAAGATTTATATCGCACAAGCTGGCTTAAAAGCTATCAATAAGCCAGTTGGTAACTTCTTATTTGTTGGTCCTACAGGTTGTGGTAAAACAGAAACAGCCAAAGTGCTTGCAGAGTCTATGGGTGTTAAACTTGTACGCTTTGATATGAGCGAATTCCAAGAACAACACAGTGTTGCCAAGTTCATTGGTGCTCCTCCGGGCTATGTTGGCTTCGACGACAACGCAGGACAGTTGATCACCCAATTACAAGAAAATCCTAATTGTGTACTATTGTTAGATGAGATCGAAAAAGCACATCCAAGCGTTAGCCAAGTGTTATTAGGCTTAATGGACAACGGCTTCATTACAGGTTCTAATGGTAAGAAAGCAGATGCACGTCAAACTATTCTTATTATGACTAGTAACTTAGGTGCCGCAGATGCTGAGAAGAATGCTATTGGTTTCGGCAAGATGGATAAGGACTACGATAATAAAGATGCTGTTAATCGATTTTTCGCTCCGGAATTCCGCAATCGCTTAGATGGCATTATCCAATTTGGTAAACTTGATCATAATACTATGATTAAAATTGTTAAGAAGTTTGTTGACGAACTTAATGCTCTTATCAAAGATAAGAATATCCATGTTAAGCCAGATCAATCTGCCCTTGAATACTTGGTTAAGAAAGGATTCAATCCTAAGATGGGTGCTCGTCCGCTACAACGTGTTATTGACGAAGAAATTAAAAAGCCTTTATCACGTGAAATCCTGTTTGGCAAACTGTCAAACGGTGGCGTCGTTAACCTAACGCACAAAGATGACAAGTTTGAATTTGAACTAGTAGAAATCCTTAGCGTAGAGAAAGTTACTAACGAAAGCGCAGATGAAGAAACTGTCGACTAAAAAGCTGTTCTTTAATCAATGGCCCTTCAAAATCGAAATGAAGGTTAAAGGGGCCAGTTTGATTAAAAAGAATGGAGTTGAGTGGGTTAAAAAGTTTTGTACCGACGAATCTTTTTATACAAAAAAACACGATACTCCATTCTGGAGAGGAATTAACAAGATTAACTTGCATAAATTTCTAACAGCAATTGAGCCACATCTAGAAAAAGACATTAAAATACGCACAGAAGATGCTATTTTTAATGTCTATACTTCCGATAGAGAAATCGTTGATAGCATTCTAAACGATTTATCTTGGTGTGTTACTGCGATACACGAACCAAACGATATCGCAGAACTAGAATTTTTAAAGAATAATCCTTATAAAATCATCTGTGATGAACTTCCCTATGGCAAATATACCCATAAGGTATCGTTTAATGAACGTACTCCTAAACCCGCAAGATTAAAGTTTTGGCAGTGGATAAGCAAGTACGACGAAGATACTGTAAAGATAGGCAGGGCAACTGTTGGGTTCCTAGATGGGACAAAATTCTATACAGTAACCCCGTTTTTATACGTCACAAACGCTAAATTTCTAACTATGATTAGCCTGCAAATAGGCGAACATGTACAACGGATAGAAGAATTTGTTCCCAGGCATACCTTATCTCTGTAATAAATACAGGGTATAAGGAAACCTACATGCCGGCACTTAGCACAACTTTAAATTTTACTACTGATATATACACAACAGGCACTGTTACAGTTCTAACCACTACCAGTGTGTTGAGCATGCCTGCCTATTATCACAACCAAAGCACCGCAAATCCCCCAAATAATGTGCTAACCTTTCCAAGCAACAAGGAAAGAGGGTGCGGATACTACGGTATCAGCAGTGGACTACACACTGTAACATATACCACTACCCCAACATTTGTCGGAACTGTTACAATGCAGGCTACTCTTGCAACTGCACCTGTAGATACTGACTGGTTTAATGTTAACGACACAAAGCAATCATACTTGTACAATCCAAGTTTACAAACAACATCAACCGTAGCAACTACTTTTGTAGGTAATTTTACATGGGTACGTGCTGTGGTTAACATCAGCCAAGGTACGATGCTTGGCGTTAATTATAACTTTTAAATCATGAAACTATTTGAATTTTTTGGTACCCTAGGATTAGACAATCCTTCAAACGAAGAAAAGAAAGAAGATCACCAATTGTCGTTGGAGCAAGAATCGCATCTAAAAAATGACTTGTTCTTTTATATCCTAGATCATGACGATCTGCATCGTAGACAATTTCATGATATCGCAGAAACTGTAATCAAAGATAAAGACAGCAAGCCTGCTGTTTGGTTACCGCTAGTAAACAAAGGCTGTATGGAATTTTATCGTCATCACAAAATGAATCAAGATCCTAAAGATATATTCCACAAAGAATTACGTGATGAGATATGTCACATGTTAGATGATCACTATCGCAAAGATATCTTAAAGGGTGAATATCATCTATGAAATTAACAGAATTCTTTCTAAAAGAATCTACAGATAAGACCGCTGTCGTTGGCATTGGTAACTTTGTAGGACACATCGGACATCAACAACTAGCTGATCAGGTAATTGATACAGCCAGAGAAGTCGGTGGAACTCCTTACATATTCGTAGGCAATGCTGTTGGTAAAGACGACCCACTACCAGTTGAAATGAAACTGCACACCTGGCATGCATTATATCCTAAATTAGGTGATAATGTTTCAGCAGTACAACAAGGTGGAACTCCTTTTAAAAAGATTGAAAAAGAATTAATAAACCCACAACCAGGACACCCTCCGCGTTATAATAAAATTATAATCATGACTGGAAAGGACATGGAGTCTTCTGTTAATGCGTGGATCGAACACGAAAAGAAAAGACTTGGTGGCTTTGCAGGTTATGAAAATGTCCAATTACAGGGCATCGCTACAGAACGTGACGAAGCCGCTGGCGGTACTGGCATGAGTTTTACTAAATGCCGTGATGTCCTAAAAGATCCTAACATGAGTGAAGAACAGCAATTACAGTTCTGGCTCAAAGCATTTGATCCTAAGCTAGGTAAAGACTACATCAAAAAAATGATGGACACTGCTAGAGAACAAATGGCCAAGTTCGGTGTTAAAATTCCACAACGTCAAAAAGACATGGCTCCTGCAGAAACAATGGCAGGTGTTGGTATGCAAGATAGTCCAGAGCGTAATGCCACCGGGTTTGAAGAAGGTAAAGAAACTGCCCGTGACAAATGGAAAAAAGCATCATATCAAAGAGAAAAAGATCATAATGATTTTATGAACAAAATCAAAGATAAACCACATTCTGAAAAAATGTCTGCTATGATGAATAAAATACAACAAAATCTAAACACCAAAGAAGCAAAGGTCGACGAAAAGATCAAGGGTGTTGATGGCAAGTCTTGTTGGGACGGCTACAGATATGCCGGTAAAGAAAAGAAAGCCAACGGAAAATACAAAGACAAATGTGTTAAGATTGGCGAAGGTTGGGAAGCCGAGATGGCCGAAGCAGTTACAGCGTTAATAGAAAACTTTGCAAATGGTGTAGTTAAAGGCAAGAGCCGCCCCGGTCGTGTAAAACGTGCAGGGGCTAGTTGTAAAGGAAGTGTGACTAGTCTACGTGCCAAAGCTAAAAATGCGTCCGGCGAAAAAGAAAAAATGTATCGCTGGTGTGCTAATATGAAGTCTGGTCACAAAAAGAAAAAATGAAACAGTATAAGATCACTAGCGCAGACATCCAACCAGACAGTCCAGAAGATTGTCAGTTAGATCCTAATGATCCTATACACGAATTAAAAGTTGTACAGTATCTTGCAGGTTTGGGTGGCGAAGCAAGATTACAAGAATATAGAGCACACAATGCCGCAGTAAACCAAGGTAGTAATATCACTGCTACTGCCGCAGAAAATGCTCGTATCATGCGTGAGCAAAATATCAAACCAGGAACTAAAGAATGGTTCAAGTTATGGTTTAGTTTGCCTTACATGACAGGTGAGAAGAAACAATGAGAGCTACAGAATTTATACGCGAAGATGCTGTTAAAGATCTAGAAAAGGATCTTAAAAATCCTCTTGGATATGATGCTATTGATCATATGATGAAAGCTATCGCTAAAAAATATAACATGACTCCAAAAGAGTTACACGACAAATTTGTCGATAAACATGGAGAAATTCCAGACGATTGGATTTCCGAATCAGCCGCTTGGCAAAAGTCTAGTGGTAAGAATAAGAATGGCGGTTTAAATAAAAAGGGTGTTGCTAGTTATCGCAGAGAGCATCCTGGCAGTCATTTACAAACAGCCGTTACTAAAAAACCAAGCGAACTTAAAAAAGGCAGTAAAGCTAGCAAGCGTCGTAAGAGTTTTTGTGCTCGTATGAAGGGCATGAAGAAATCTCGTACTAGTGCCAAAACAGCACACGATCCAAATAGTCGTATCAACAAGTCATTGCGTAAATGGCATTGTGAATCAATCGAAGAGATGGCAAACATGATTGCTCTTGGCGAGCATATGATTGCTGAAATGAAACAAGGTGTAACGGAAGCTAGTGCGGCCTCTATCCGTGGTGCTATAGCTATATCCAAAAAAGAATCAGGCAAATACACTAAAGACGGTAAGAGAAAGAAAAAATGAAAAAGCCAGAAGTATACTTAGACATGGACGGAGTACTAGCAGACTTTTTTACAGAGTATGCTAAACTTGCCGGTATTGAAAGCGGTAACTACAGAGATATTCCTCCAGCCAAAACAGATCCTACTCTAAACAAGATGGTAGGCACAGATTTCTTTGCACGGTTACCAAAATTTCCAAGTGCAGATCAATTGGTTAGCCTAATTGTTAAGACATACGGACACTATCATATTTGCTCAAGCCCACTGCGCGGTGATTATGAAGGTAGTGAAAAATATAAAAAGATTTGGATCCAAGAACATCTAGATCCCCAACCAGTTGATGTTGTTATCACTCCGAACAAATCCAAATGGGCAAAACAAAAAGACGGTACTCCTAATATCTTAATCGACGATAGAGGCAGTAATATTAGTTCCTGGGAAGCCGCAGGCGGTATTGGTATTAAATATCAAGCCGATGAAGATAATTTACAAACTATTGTAAAAGGACTAGCACGAGCTAATAAGATTATTAAGGGCGAAGAAAAACACGACCCACAGAGATTAGTAAGCAAGGATCGCAGTTTACCCGTAGCAACACAGGACGATCCAGCAAGTGCCGCAGATCTTAAAGAATGGACTGATGGTGCTACTACTAATACTGCTGCCATTGGTAACATTGGCGGTAACCCTGCTGTTATATTAGGTAAAGGTCGCGGAAACAAATCATATACAGGTACTCCTGGAAGAAGCGGAACTAAGGCTCCTCCGCAACCTAAAGTAAAACAACCGAAAGGTCCTAATGGCACTGCGAAGAATGCATTGGACATGAAAGGTAGCAATATATTCGGTCAACCAATCAAGAGATAATTATTATGAACGAAGGCAAACGAGGATTTAAGGTAAGACACAAGCGTAAAGTGGCATCAATCGAGCCGCTTAAGCCACGTAATAAACAAAATCACGATGTATTATCAGCCAAGGCAAACGCGGCTGGCCCAATGAAGGATAAGAAGAAAGCTATGAAACAAGGTGACGTTAAACATAAAAATAAAGACTATGCAGAAAGTCTAGAACAAGCACTACGCAATCGATTGTATGAAAACGAGATGGGTGCCGGTGACTTTGGTTCCGCAGGACAGTCAGATGCCGTTACACCTCCCATCGACGAAGATGATGAAGCCGGTGGAATGATGAAACACAGTCTACATACTATTGCACGAGTGGCAGAATACCTTGATGGAAAAATAGAAATGGACGACGACATTCCGGAGTGGTGTGCTGAAAAAATCGGTGCTGCCAAAGGAATGTTAACTGCCGTGATGCAGTATATCGTAAGTGATAAAGAAATGCAACATGATCCCGATGCTATCGAAACGGATGAAGAAGTCATCGCTCCTGGTATCACACATCAAGCTCGCCACGGTACTCTCAAGCACACTTCTAGTGCTATGCAAGAAGGCGCCAAAGTAGATCGCATGAAAAATTACATTAAGAAAAGCGAAATGGATGCAGGGCATGGCGCAGATGATGCCGAAAGTATTGCATGGGCTACATTAAACAAACGCGGTTACTTAAACAACAAGAATAAAAAGAAACATCCTAAAGAAGGATGGACACACGACAGTTTAGCAGACGAATTGTTTGAGCACGAACGTACATACGAAGATAAACTCCAAAATATGTTAAATAGTAAGTTAAAGAAATAATCATATGGAAAAATTACAAGACGCCGCTAAAATAGGCTTTGCTAGCACTTACAGCTTTTATTTGAAAGCACACAACTTCCATTGGAATGTTGAAGGCAGTGACTTTTTAGAATATCACGATCTATTTGGTAAAATTTATGAAGAAGTCTACGGCAGCATCGACGACTTCGCCGAAAAGATCCGTGCCATGGGTGCGTATGTTCCTGCTAGTTTTGTTCGCTTTAACATGTTGAGTCAAATTCCAGACGAAACTAAAATACTTCCTAAAGAGCAGATGGTTGCAGAGTTATATGCTGACAACGAAAAGATGCTTAAAATTTTAAAAGCTGTTTACGATCTCGCAGAATCTGCAGGCGAACATGGTTTTTCAAACTTCTTGGCTGAAAGACTAGATGCACACCGCAAGCATGGTTGGATGTTAAGAGCAAGCCAAAAATGAAAATATTAGAATTACTGTTAGAAAAGAAACAGCAATTAACTAAAGATCAACAAAAGGCTATACCTAGTATGTCTAGTACAGGCGTGCCTGGTTTGCCTATGGGTCCAACGAATTATTATCACAAATATCGCCTAGGTGTACACATGGCAGGTAGTCCAGAGGATCATCATCCGTACGATGCACAGAGCCAATATGTTGACGATATGGTTATGGTCGGTTATAGCGACGTTGATCGTGAAATAATCTCTCATTCAATTAAAGCATTTGGCTATAAGCAAAAAACACTCAGTCCCAAAAACAGCGAGGAACTAAACGATACAGGTAAAAAAAGCCCTGTAAGCGGTTGGAATTCTGGCAAAATCAAAAAGAAATAATCCACCAAAGTATTGACTTCTGCCGTTTAGTAACGTATAATTACTAGACAGGAGATTAATTATGAGCAAAGTATTTGGCGATCCAGAAAAAGCAAAAATCAGACAGCTTATTGCGGAAGGTGTTACAGTTCTACAAGAAGTCCAAGATTTAAACGAAGGACTCAACGACACTATCAAAGCAGTAGCAGAAGAATTAGAAGTAAAACCCAGTGTCATTAAAAAAGCGATCAAGATCGCGCAGAAGGGCGATTGGGATCGTGTGTTTACTGAATTTGATGATTTAGAAACTATCGTCGACATCAGCGGTCATGCTATTCGTCAAGACGATTATGATTCTCAAAATCCAAATCGTGACGATGATTGATTCCGTCTTTGGTCCAACTATAAAATGGATTCAAGATGATTATTCTAGTAGTCGTTTTCGTTTTTTCGTTGAGCTTATGGCTTGGGCTATCAGCATTGGCTGTAGCATCACGATGGCGCTCACTGTACCCAATCCTCCGTTACCTATTTTGTATCCCATTTGGATTAGCGGTTGCAGTATGTATGCGTGGGCTTCTTACACTCGTAAGTCTTTTGGCATGCTCGCAAACTACATCTTGTTGGTGAGCATAGATTCTATCGGACTTTTTAGGATGTTAACGAACTAACAGTATATGAGCACTGAATTCAACGACTTATATTTTAATAAAACAGAGTATTACGGCGACAAAGCATCTCCGTCTCTCGTGAGATATCTAGAAATGTACGATATTCCTAAAGAAGGATATGCCCTAGATATTGGATGCGGTCAGGGTCGGAATTCCTTATATCTAGCTCAACAGGGATTTAGTGTTACAGGAATAGACAATTCAGCCGAGGCGATTAGTTGCCTAACAGCAGTAGCCAACAAACAAAATTTACAAGTAACAACAGGTGTCGCCGACATAGAAAAATTTGTTATTAATAAAAATCATTATCAACTTATAGTTGCTAATACTTTACTAGATCATTTGCCAGCTGAACAAAGCGATATAGTAGCGCACAATATGATCGACGGGCTGGCTCCGGGCGGTTTCCTTTTTGTATCAGTGTTTACGATCAATGATCCGGGGTATAACGCACAAGGGCGGACAGTAAGTGAAACTGCAACACACGTAAAACACTATTACCAGTCCGACGAGCTACTTAAACAATTTGCCAACTTGACACTACTATCTTACCAAGAAGAATATTGGCTCGATGAAGGGCACGGAGAACCACATTATCATGGTATGGCCAGAATGTTTGCCCAGAAACCTTTTGAACACGTAGGATAATAAATGAGATACGCAACAGTTGACTTAGCCAATTATGGGTACATACAAGCAGAATTAACTGAAGAACAGTTAGCACCGCTTAAAGCAGAAATCGCAGAGATACAAGCAGACTTTGAATCTAGAAAAGCTATTAATTTAGACTTAGCCGGACAAATTAAAAAAGAATATCAGTTATCTAAGAGTGTTGATCATATTGAAAAAATGCTGATGCCGTTGGTCAAAGAATATGAGATGCGGTACGATTATCTAAAACACGTGTGGCTACCGACAAAGAATCCACTGAAAATCGCATTAAAAAAACTCTGGGTCAATTTCCAAAGCAAGCACGAATTTAATCCGCCACACGATCATACTGGAATTCTTAGTTTTGTAATTTGGATCAAAATCCCGTATAATATGCAAAACGAGACTGCGGCGGGTCCTGGAAAAGATTCGCATGTACCCTGTAATGGGCAGTTTGGCTTTTTATATACAGATACACTAGGACAAATGCTTCGGACCTATATCCCAGCAGATTGTAGTATGGAGGGAACTGTATTGTTGTTTCCTTCGAAATTGAATCATGTAGTATTTCCATTCTATAGTTCAGACGAATATAGAATTAGTGTTAGCGGCAATTTTAATTTTGATTTGCCATTTTAGTCTATAAATAAAGTTGAGTATGGTACAGTCAGCCATAAGTGACTACGTTAAAGGTTAACCGGCCATAAGCGGTAGGAGAAGAAATGAGTTATATAGATGCCATCTGGGATCGTGAGAATGACGTCGTGCGTGTCGTTGAACGTGACCAAAAGAAAGGTCGGATATTTGTCGACTATCCAGCAAAATATGTTTTTTACTATCCAGATAGTAGAGGCAAATACAAATCAATTTATGGCGAAAGCCTAAGCAAAGTTCAGTGTAAAACTTTTAAAGAGTTTATCAAAGAACAAAAAATACACAGCGGTCATCGATTATTTGAAAGCGATATTAATGCGTCTTTCCGTATCTTAGAAGAAAACTATCTAGGAAAAGATGCACCAAAACTACACGTGGCATTTTTCGACATCGAAGTAGACTTTGATCCAGAACGTGGATATGCAAGTCCCGAAGATGCATTTATGCCGATTACTGCAATCTCTGTACACCTACAGTGGTTAGACACACTAGTCACTTTAGCGATACCGCCAAAGGGATTAAAAATAGAAGATGCTGAAAAATTAGTTGCAGAATTTCCAAATACACATCTTTTCGAAAGCGAAGCAGAGATGCTTGACACGTTTTTAAAACTAATCGAAGATGCTGATATTTTATCAGGTTGGAACAGTGAAGGTTACGATATTCCATATACCGTTAACCGTGTAACTAAAGTATTAAGCAAAGAAGATACTCGTAGATTCTGTCTATGGGATCAGATGCCGAAGAAGAGAGAATATGAGAAATACGGAAAGACTGCGGTCACTTATGATTTTGTGGGCAGAGTGCACCTCGACTCACTGGAACTATATAGAAAATACACATATGAAGAGCGCCACACCTACAGACTTGATGCTATTGGAGAAATGGAAATCGGAGAGAACAAAACAGTTTATGAAGGAACCCTCGACCAGCTCTATAACAACGACTTCAGAAAATTCATAGAATATAACAGACAAGATACTGCGCTATTAGATAAGCTAGATAAAAAATTAAAATTTATCGATCTCGCTAATACATTGGCACATGAATGTACAGTATTACTACAAACCACGATGGGTGCCGTGGCTGTAACTGAACAGGCTATCGTAAATGAAGCTCACCACCGTGGGCTTATCGTTCCTAGTCGCCCTCGCCGAGACGAAGGTGCAGATAACCAAGCGGCAGGTGCGTATGTTGCGTATCCAAAGAAGGGACTTCACGATTGGATCGGTTCTGTTGATATCAACTCACTTTATCCATCTGCGATTCGCGCCCTAAACATGGGTCCAGAAACTATCGTTGGACAGTTACGCCAAGATTATACTAAAGAAGAAATCGAAACAAAGATTGCCAAAGGATCTAGCTTTGCAGGAGCATGGGAAGGTAAGTTTGCTTCTAACGAATACGAATTTGTAATGCAAAAAGACAAAGCACATGATATCACGGTCGAATGGGAAAGCGGGGAAACTGATATCCTAAGCGGTGCTCAAATCTATGAAATGATTTTTGAATCAAATCAGCCCTGGATGCTAAGTGCTAATGGCACAATCTTTACATATGAAACAGAAGGAATCATCCCCGGATTGTTAGCACGTTGGTATAAAGAACGTAAAGACATGCAGAAAAAATTAAAGGAATCAATCGATGCCGGAAATAAAATTGAAGAAGAGTATTGGGACAAGCGTCAACTTGTTAAAAAGATTAACCTCAACAGTCTCTATGGTGCTATTCTTAACCCTGGTTGCCGATTCTTTGATAAGCGCATTGGTCAGTCCACGACTCTTACTGGTCGGTGCGTCGCCCGTCACATGGCTGCTAAGATAAACGAAATTATCTGCGGCGAATATGACTATCGTGGACGTTCTATTATATACGGAGATACAGACTCTGCGTATTTTAGTGCGTACAGTACATTAAAGACTGATATCGATAAGGGTCGTATTCCTTGGGATAAAGAAACCGTTGTACAACTTTATAATAACATCGCAGACGAAGTTAATGCTACGTTTCCAGAGATGATGTTGGACCAGTTCCATTGTCCAAAGAGTCGCGGTGACGTTATTAAAGCAGGACGAGAACTGGTTGCTAGTAAAGGCCTATTCATCACTAAGAAACGTTATGCAGTTCTTTATTACGATAAAGAAAACAAACGTCAAGATATAGATGGCAAGCCAGGTAAGATCAAGGCTATGGGCTTAGACTTGAAACGTAGTGATACTCCGGAATTTATGCAAAAATTCTTGGAAGAAGTTCTAACCAAAGTGCTTAACGGTTCTGAAGAAAAAGAAATCCTCGATATGATCAGCGAATTCCGGACTGAGTTCAAAGCTCGCCCGGGCTGGGAGAAAGGTAGTCCAAAACGTGCTAACAACATTACCGAGTACCGCGAAAAAGAAAAGAAACAGGGTAAAGCTAACATGCCCGGACATGTACGTGCTA
>Ga0007805_1000418_pt1 | contig 15044 bp, 20 predicted proteins | sample CryBogCBE24Aug09_FD_71231 | JGI IMG/M metagenome (GOLD analysis project Ga0007805, IMG submission 71231) | Freshwater microbial communities from Crystal Bog, Wisconsin, USA - CBE24Aug09 | ecosystem: Environmental > Aquatic > Freshwater > Lake | place: Crystal Bog, Wisconsin, USA | collected... | reverse complement strand
TAGCAGGGTCAATGCTGGGCAGGTCCTACTGGGCTATCACAGAGATCTTTGCATAGGCTATGTCAGCTGGACACGGGTCAGCCCTGATTGGGAATCTAGTGCTAGGGCTAGCAACTATGTGGACAGCTATACCGGCACACCCTATGCACTGCTGATCACCAGCATGGTCATACTGCCGCACTGGCGTGGGCATGGGTTTGGTGCTATCATGTTGGATAATGCCATGGAGCAGTGCAAGGATGCGGCCGCATGTGTGCTAAAAGTACATAAAGATTGGCTCCAAGCACAGGCCATATATACCAGCCGTGGGTTTGAGTTGTACGGTGAATCAACAGCCGACTGGCTGTTGATGTCTAAGGTGAGACCCTAGCCAGTTGCTGGTTTAGGGTAGCCAATTTCTCAGCTATCTGTCTACGCTGTTCGCGTATGGTGGTTAAATCAGCAGTGCCAGCAGTGGTTTCTAGGATACCCAACTTGCGATCCTTTAATTCCAACTGTTTCACATACTGCTGTAGTCTTCTTAAGCCTGTTGTTGCCATAGTTTAAAATACCGAGTTATTACCGCGTTCAGCCAGCACGTAGGGATTACGCCATAGCTCTGTACTGGGGTCACCCTGTACAAGATAAGCACGATTAAGTGCTTGGGCTATCACAGCACCCCAACCTGGAGTACAGATAGTCTGTTGCATGCCTTCGATCCACTGTGCTAGCTCACCTACGCTAGAATAGCCCCGGCGTTCCATCTTGATGCCTGTTACACCCACCCATTCATCGTATTCTGCTTGGCTGCCTAGATACAAGCAGACTTGTCCTAGATTCTGTTGGCGCCACTGCTTGAATATCTCACGATCCTGCCAGCCCGTGCCTGTTACTATGATGGCCTTGCCTGTAGGGCGTCCAGGTATTGCTGGAATGTTCAACCATGAGTCTAAGCGTACCATCTGCCACTGTGTCCAATGTAGGCCCACTACTTTACCAAAGCGGTCCATAGGGTGCATGTTGAATCGATTGTCCATGTCGATGGTATAGTCGATCTTGTCCAAGTCGTAGTCAACGATCTCACCCGCCCAGGGCTCGATGCTCGTTAGCCATTTTTCATTCTGTACTAGCTCACATAATGAGTCAAAGTCTTCTTGGTTCAAGCGACCCTTCCATTCTGGGGTAGCGAACTGGCCTTTATAGTAAAGCTGTTTAGCATCAAGTAGTCCTAGCCCAATACGAACGTGTCCGCCACCCAAGGCTTTTACATAGGCCAGTGCCTGTATGCACTCTAGGGGTGTGCCGGATATCTTAAAGGTTTTTTCAGAGGGTACCCTAGTTTGGTTAAACAAGGGTCGATCGGTGTAATCAATGTGTTGTGTTTGCATGTAGGTATTTACAATCCTATCAAATAGTGTTATACTAAGTCTGAGTATAACATAACTATTCTAAAGGAGTCAATGACTATATGTTAAAACCAACAGCAAACTACAGGATGAGCAAGGATGGCAAGCGTTATCTAGCCACTCTAACCGATGCACACAAACGTGGGCTAATCAAGAATACCATCGTACAAAGCGAGCTCTACAGCTTGATCCAACCTAAACGTGAAAAGCGTGAGCCTAGAGACAACAGAGCCGCAAATATCAATGCAACACCTGACGCAGACTCATTAGAATAATTAACCACGCATTTAATTGCGTTTTTACATCAAAAGTGACCGATTTTTGCCCTATTATTGGGCTGAAATTGGGTCATAGTAGTAACTAAACTTACCCACAGAGAAATCGCACACACAGATAGCAGTAACAAGACAATAAGGAGGAAACGATTATGTCTATAACACGCAAAGTACTAGCGTTAGTAGCAGTATACGCCCTGACCGTAATGGCACCCGGTCATGCAGAAGAAGTAAAAGTTGAACAGAACTTTTACAAAAAAATTGAAGCAACGGAAGACACTAGCAGTTATTCATACAGTCGGCAGATGTATGACAATGCCGCTGGTAAGATAGCAACAGTTGTGGATGCAGTAAGCACTCCACTGATCAATCCAAAAGAGCTTGCTTGTTTGGCCCGCAATATATTCTTTGAAGCGGCCAATGAGCCAGAAGAGGGTATGGTAGCAGTTGGACTAGTAACCCTTAATCGCACAACAGATGGTAGATTCAAATCAACAGTCTGCGGTGTGGTAGAACAGAAGCTGGTATTGGATGTTCCTAAAACCCAAATCACAACTCGCAAGAGTGTATGGGGTGACAAAACCGAAAAACAAACAATCTGGTCCAAGATCGGCATCTGTCAGTTCAGCTGGCGTTGCATGTTTGTTAAGGATCCTAAAAGCCAAGACGAACGCTGGTTAGCTAGCCAACGTATCGCACAGGAGCTCCTAGCAGATAGGGACAGTTATAGTGAATGGCGTTCAAAATACGCACACGCACTTTACTTCCATTCGGCAGGCATACGACCTGGATGGGCATACCAAAAAGAATTTATCGCTCGGATAGGCGGGCACAAGTTCTACGAAGAGCGACAACAGGTGGCTCAAACTAAATATTGATATGAGAGCTAATGAATTCATTACAGAAAAGCACATATCAACACCGACCCGTAGTCAATGTAAGGGTGGGCGTAGTTTGAGTCGCGTCAGATACAACCAATGCGTTAGCCTAGGTTATCTTGCACACGACAGTGACCATACAGATGGTAGTGGTACACAAGGTAAGAAAGGTTCCGGAACACACCTAAGAGGTAAGAAGGGTGCTAAGGGACAAAGCGAACGTCATGGTGGTGTCGTAAAAGATTACAGCGGTAAGTAATCAGCTAATGCGTTTTTACGCAAAGGACAAACCAGATGTTATTAGATATTTTTATTGAAGAAGTTCTCAGAGTTCCATTCAGTCTTAGAGATCTAGCTCGTTGCGCTGTGATCAAAGGACTACAATCAGCAGTGTCAATTGGGTTAGCAAAAAAATAATCCTCCACAGTTAGCTAGGTTAAATATCAGACAATTTAATCTAGCTAACAATGTTCAGAAAATACCAACAACCAATCACAGCAGAAGATCGAGTAATCATAGGTATCGGTGACTCTTACACACAAGGAGTTGGCGCATACACAAAAGAAACTTGGGATCGGCACAATGGTAAAATTGATGTGTTTGACTATCGGGATGAACTACTAGTAGAACAATATCAAAACAGTTGGGTCAATCAATTAGCCATTAAACTAGGATACAAAAGCATTAATCTAGGACACGCTGGCACAGGCAATCGTGCGGCAGTAAAAGAACTTTATTTCTATCCCGATGTGCTAGACAACGTAAAAGATGCTGTCGTTATCTATTTCCTTAGCGGCCTAGAGAGATTTGATTTTATCAATAAAGATCAAGCTCAAGAGCATCATCACTTCTTCGCCATGTGGCCTAACCCGTGGGATAAGAATGCCAGCAATAAGAAGTTGTGGGAAGCCTATGCTGAATCAATTCACAGCGAAAAGTTCGTTGCACTGGAACTGATGATAAATCTACTAGATGCCCAAACTTACTGTCGTGCAAGAGGTTTCCGACTAATTGTTGCGCCTGCGTTCGATGTGCGCATCAATCGCAAATGGATAACAGACCAGATCTTAAACAATCCAATGCAAAGCGATCTAAAAGAAGAAATCGTTGATCAGTTTGATTGGAGTCAGTTTTACGTGCCCGAAGGATACACTACCTTTATGGAAATGTTATGCGATCTAGAAGGACGTAGAGATCTAGCACCGGGCGGATTTTACAGTCATTTTTGTTCTAAACCATATCCTAGCAGATATATTACTAACTGCGCACATCCTGCGTTAGAAGGTCATACATATATCGCTAACGAATTTTATAAAGTTATTACTAAAAATAAGTAGTACCGATAGCAAAATAACAAAATGTATAAACTAGAAGATATCCGAGATATTCACATAGAGATTACCAGCAAGTGTCAAGCACGTTGCCCTATGTGCCCGCGACGTGTAAATGGAGGCATACTAAATCCTCTAATCAGTCTAAATGAAATTACTCTAGAACAATTCAAAGAATGGATACCAGTTTATCTTATCAAACAACTGGACAGTCTTATCATGTGTGGAAATCTAGGTGATCCCATCATTGCAGAAGATTGTTTAGAAATATTTCAATATCTAAGACAGATAAATCCTAGCATGCAATTAAGTATGCACACAAATGGCAGTGCTAGGAATATCCAATGGTGGAGAGATTTAGCTGAGTGTAAGGTTAAAGTTACATTCGGTATCGATGGGTTAGAAGATACACATCATCTATATCGTATTAATACAGACTGGCATAGGATCATAAGAAATGCTTGGTCGTTTATTGATGCAGGCGGCGAAGCTGAATGGCACATGTTGGTATTCAAACATAATGAACATCAAGTCGAAGAATGTCGCACAATAGCATCAGATATGAATTTCAAACATTTTCAAGTCAAACATACTTCTAGATTTTTGGATGGAAAATTTAATGTACTGAATGAAGCTGGTAAAACTACACACATTCTATATCCTACTGAACTTAGTAGTCAAATGATTCCACTAGTACAAGCTAATTTACAATCAGTAAAAATAAACTGCAAGGCTGCGAAACAAAAACAACTCTATATTGCGGCAGACGGAACTGTAAGCCCGTGTTGTTGGTTAGATTTTGGTTGGATATTGCCCAAGCAAGATAGCAGAATAGACTATATGGATACGATAGGAGTTTTGCCTAATCTAAACGATCAATCTTTATTTGATATTTTTTCTAGTAAGTATTTTGAACAAATTGAAAATACATGGTTAGATAATCCTTTACTAGAATGTAGTAAACAGTGCGGTAGCTTTGATAAAGCAGGAGTACAATTTGTTAATTGATACAGAACACTTACATTATTGGATGAACGCCATCCGACAAAGCCCTGATACTATGAGAACACTAGATGCATTTTGGCAAGGACAGCTTAAGAGCAAAGAGTGGTTGATTCACCGACTGCATCACTATGTTCGCCAACCTGTTAGCATAGATATCCACGGTGGCTGGGTAGGTGTGTTAGCAAGTATGCTGTTCCAAGACGGTATGCCTATTAAAAATATCCGTAGTGTAGATATAGATCCTGCATGCGAGCCTATCGCTACCATGATGAATAAACTAGAGGAGATGGAAGGCAGATTCAAAGCCACCACTGCTGATATGTGTGCTATCCGTAGCGATGCAGATGTCGTTATCAATACTAGTTGCGAACATATCACACAAGAAGAATATGATCTATGGTTAAGTGGATTGCCACAAAACAGTCTAATAGTTCTACAGAGTAACAACTACGACATACCAGAACACGTCCGCTGGTGTAAAGACTTTGATGAGTTTAAAAGTCAAAGCAATTTAAAGTTGTTATGGGGCGGCGAACTAGACACTCAACTTTATACTAGATATATGATAATAGGACGCAAATGAAACGACTACTAATAAAAACATTGACATGGAGGATTGTAGGATCTTCTTCAACCTTTATTATAAGTTATCTTATAACAGGACAGTTAATCGTATCTAGCGGAATAGCAATAACGCAGGTAATTGCTAATACTATTTTGTATTACATACACGAAAAACTTTGGGAAAAACAAACATGACACAGCGCATTTTAATCATGGGATTACCTGGTGCAGGTAAAACTACTCTAGCACAAGCACTACAAGAACGTATCCAGTCACATAAAAAAACTGTAAACTGGTTTAATGCTGATTCTATACGACAAACTTATAATGATTGGGATTTTAGTCACGAAGGACGAATCCGTCAAAGTAAACGTATGCGTACATTAGCTGACGAATGTATTACAGATTTTGTTATAGCAGACTTCGTTGCGCCATTAGTAGAAATGCGTAACAACTACAAAGCTGATTGGACTATTTGGGTAGACACTATCCGTGAAGGACGTTATGCTGATACCAATGCCATGTTCCAAGAACCAGAAGTATATGATTTCCGCATTACAGAACAGGATGCAGAAAAGTGGGCAGATTTTATCGTAAACCACATCGTTGATAACTGTCGCCGACCTACATTCGATTGGAAGAAAGAAACAGTACAGATGCTAGGCAGATGGCAACCTTGGCATGATGGACACCGTGCTCTATTTGAAAGATTGCTTGCTCGTACAGGACAAGTTGTTATCCAGGTACGTGATGTACAAGGCTGGCAAGGTTCAAATCCTTTTGAAGTAGAAAAAGTCAAAAGATTTATCAAACGTGATCTAGATCCTTTATATCAAGGGCAATACGAAATACAAGTTGTTCCTAATATTGTACACATTGGGTGGGGTCGTGGAGTGGGCTATACAGCTGGTGAAGAAACGTTTGACGATAAGATCACTGATATCAGTGCTACTAAAATACGCAAAGAACTGGGGCTTAAATGAGCAAGACAATAGGATTCTTTGGGGACAGTTTCTGTGAATATGTAATTAAACCTCATACAGTGTTCTTTGGTTATAAAACCTATTTAAAATTATTAGCTGAGCACTATGATTGTAAAATTGTGCATACAGGATTAGGCGGAAGTAGCATTGCAGATACATGCCTTTTACAATTTACTGAACCATTGCCCGATATCTGTATCTTCCTTTGGACTGATCATGCAAGATTGTTCAATAGGCAAATAAGAAAAATTAATATGACCACCAGTAGAAAATTCCATTTATCTAATAGAGCTATCTGGAAGGCAGCTGACGATTTCTATACTCACCTATATGATGATCAATATCATAAATTTATATGCAGTTCGATGCTATTAAATTTTGATATGAATGTTATTTCTAAATTTCCTAATACTAAATTTATACATCTGTGGGGTTTCGGCACTCCAAGAAGTTGGACCGATGATGGTTTCAAACAAGATCAAATATCATACCTACATAGATGGAAACATGGTGTTGAAATAAGACCTCCTATAGCTAGTCTAGTTTTAGAAAATATTAAATTAGACGCATGGAGCCGTATGCATGAAATAGCCAACCACATAGATAGCCCAGAAAATAATATTAGAGTTTTTAATACTATCAAATACGCTATCGATAATTACCAAAGCGGTTCACTCGTAACTGGTTACATCTAATGTATCAAATTCGGCAGGATCATTGTATCTGCCATCAAATGAACTGCAGGTTCCTGCACATGTAGCCAGTCGTCCGTTGGTATAGTCCTTAGCCCAACTATCAGCGATACCATTAAAGAAATCTCCAGCAACTACTATATCCCAGTCTTGCTTATGTAGATCAATATGTTGCCCGCCTGATCTTTCCCATAGGTCGTCCCAACCGTCTGGAAATTTACGTCCATGCCTGACCCATAGTCCTGCACCTAAATAACAACAAGGCCACAGGTGTCCTAGGTAATCGATATAAGCGGCACGATCTTTTTGAGCATAACATTCTATACAAGTATGTTCTGATTTTTGAAACCAGCTGTCTAGATTTAATGGTTTAGGTTGTAGGACTACCTTATGGACATGTGAGCTCGTTGGAGGCTGGATCAGAGTGTTGTTTTTGCCATATCGATTCACACCAAACAATTCGTCTAGGAAGAATCTATGGCTAGGTTTGACTATGAAATTTTTGAATCCTAGTTGTTTTGCTAGTTCTCTTGCTTGCTCTATCTGATGCTCGTTATGCTGGAATACTATGTACTGCCAGTCAGCATAGCCGCCTGCTTTTATGAACGCCTGTGCATTCTCTACGACTTTACGCCAGTTTACATTAACTCTGTAGATGTCGTTAGTATCCTCAAGCCCGTCTATCGCAAATTGTATAGTATCATTTGGACCAAGGATTTTCCCTAATCTAGTCCACCAATCTGGATTTTTCATACCTCCATTGGTGCTAATGTGTATTTTAAATGAAGCCTTCTCACGGACATACTTTATAACTTCTAAAAAATTAGGAGCGGCGCATGGATCACCTATAGTGCCAGCAAAGCGTATAAGTTCTAAATCCTTATAAACGGAGTCAGGTATTCTATCGAAGAAATCAACAGCAAGGTATTTCTCCTCAAACCAAGAATGATCTCCAGGATATATCTCGCGGACACACTGAGGACAGGCGGCATTACAAATACCGCTATTTTCTATTTCAATTTCACGTAGTTTAGAATAAAACGGCATGCTCACGGTATTTCTCCAAATTTTGTTGGATAAGTTTTAAATGTTTTTCTCGATCTAATATTCCGCCTAGAACAGCCAGCATTAGTTTATTAGGACCCACGTAATCTGCACCATGTGGATATATTCTATCTGTAACTACATGGCACGGATTCTCCTTAGTGATTCTAGGGTAAATCTTCTTGCCATCCATCTTATCTGATACAAAAAAACAATCTTGGTATTCATGCTTGGTCAAGAGAATGTTATATCTTCTTGGCTCAAGATTTAATGATATTTCGCTATGATCGAGAATGATATCACCAGCTAATCCATCTATATGATAATCTACGGCTTCGAGTTGCTGAAGTATTACAACCATAGTTAATTCTTTAAAAGGCAACTGGTTAAGCATATATGGTATTTCTGGAAATTCTTTGTCGATGTTGTTTACATAGCGAGGTGTGCCTAGTCCGGCATTATATCTATTAATAACAAGATCGGTGGAACTATCTTTATTGTAAATATAATCAGCTGGAGCTCGTGTTAATACCGGATTGGTACTCCAATATTTTCCATAGGCATCGGACATTTTATGTTGATTGCAAAACTCCAACAAGCGAGTCTCGTTAGGTAGTTGTACATCTATATCGATAGGTAAAAATGCTATGCCCATGTGTGCTCTTGTATGATCTTATCAATTAAGTCTGCTGGATAGTTAGTTCTAAAACTATTAAAAGCAACCACTTGTAGTTCTTTAATAGGATAAGGAGTATCCAACTCTAAGCCAGCCTTGTCTAGTTCTGCCTGCATCTTTGCTAGTCTAGCAGGGCTAATCTGTTTAAGCATATCTCGAATAACTGCATGTTCATCTATATCATAAGAATAGAACCAATTAAATGGAATCAAGATACCTTCGTGTGCCACCCAACTATTAGGATGCAGACTTATTTTTACAATGTTTGCTGACCACATCTGTTTGATGCGTGTGCGCCATTGCTCTTGCCAATCGGGTAATACATTATCATAGCCGCCTGCCTTAAGACTCTGCATGTAAAAGTCATCACCATGCCATTCTAAGAATATCTTTCTATTAGACATATCAATATCTAATAACTGTAGAGTAGGCATAACAGACTCTGCTCGTTCGTGGAATAATACCTCTTTCATGAAACGATCTTCTAGATCCTGCTCAGTCCAGTCGGCGCTAGGAGGATGGTATCCTGGATCTCTGTTAAAGCTCATGCAGAATGTTTTATTATCTGCACTAACATATGGAGTATATACGAGATTAGCACGGACTTGTTCAATGCCTTCTAGATTATAATAAAATTGCCAATCCATTAGTATATGCCCTTCAATCCTGTTTTCTTTCTAAAGTCTTCAGTAAACACTCCGTCAACTCTAACACTGTATGTTTGCTTGTTGGTACGTCCGCCTGCATGCCAGTCTTGATCATTGAAGAACGTAGCATGACTGTCTACTAGGAACTTAGCATCTTCTTCTGAATCCCAAATGTAAAAGGGTTTGTCTAGACTAGTGCGTAGATGCAAGAATTCATGTGAGTGATCAAAGTAATCTGTTTCGTCTGGGTGAATAAGATCGCGATGCATAGGCATAACGCAATCATGTTCTGCTTTAAAAATAATAACACGACCCAAATGTGTAAACACTGTGCCTACTAGAGTTTCTAGCCATGCACGTAGCTCTAGAAAATGTCGGGCATCTGGAGTCCATGCCTTTTCTTCAAACCGTGATTCCCAGCCACCGTCTTCTGTTTTAAGGAATATAAACTGATAGGGATCATATGCTTCCATCGCTAGTTTTAAAAACAATACAAACTTATCTCTGTTTTTTAGCTCGCCTATCTCTCGGCCTATCTGTCTAATCTCGTGATCTTCCGGAAGTGCGTAGTAATCATCTAGCGCAAAACAAATAGGTTTAAATGTAGGCCTGTATTGATTAGCCCATCCGCCCATCTTAACGATATTACCTTCCTTCTTGTATTCGGACAGCACGATACCTTTACATATTTTATAGTGCAGGCTTTTGAATCCTTCTATATCTATGTACGAGTCTAAGTTGATGTAAGGCTGTCCGTTAATACCTTTAATCATAGCACACCAGTTGGAAACTAACTTTAGGTTCAAAGCTAATGTTTGCGGCTCCGTGCCACGCATGCGGATTGCTAAACTCGTATATGTCGCCTGCTTTGTAATCTTCTAGATTTTTACCTTCGTAGATAAAAATATGTCCCGGAACATAATCCTGCATTGGAATCCAAAAACGTCTAAAGTTCTTAGACTCTGCCTTGAATGTATCGACATGCATAGGAAATGTCTTAGCAGGATTTACTTTAGAAAACCACCATTCGATAGTTCCAGTGAGTGGTAAAGGTAGTGGCATATCTGCAGATGATTGCATTCCTAAGTCATGCCAATAGTGCATACTCCATCCTGCGCCACTTGTATCGTAGCCTAGACTATACCACTTTTTAAATTGTTCTTTCTTCCACGGTTCATCAGTTTCAGTAAGCGTTGGGCGGAGTTCGCCTTGTCCTTCTAAAACCTGTTTAAGATACGTTTGGTTAATCCATTCTTTGTTGTTGCCGTGAAATATGATTGTCATGAAATTATTTATAGGGTCCGCAAATACGCTAATTACATTGTGATGAACAAATTTTTAATAAACACTCCGGGAAGAACAGCTAGTACTAGCCTGTTCAACCACATAAAAAATAGCCTGCAACAAGTATCTGAACCAACCGCAGTTGATCGCGGATTTTATACAGATGAAGAAATACAACAGTTTAATAAATCTAAGTACGCAGTGTTTACCATGTTTAATCCGTTTAAATTTCCTTTTATAATAGATAAAATAGATCCGAAAGAGTGGTGCTTGATTGTATTGACCCGTAAAGATTTAGCCAGCTGGCTTTTAAGTATGATCAGCATACATGCCACAGGAGAATGGCATCCGGGTAAAGATCGAATAGTAACATCATTTACAACTACACAAGAAGAATTTATGAGCAGTTATTGGTACTATAAATGTTGGGAAAATCGGATTGAGAAGCAAGCAGACGAATTTGGATTTGGTAAAGTCGTTCGTATAGATTTTGACGAACTAGTACAAGATTGGTATGCCGCAGGTAATAAAATAGGTAGTTGGGATTGGCCAGATGATAGTAAACTAATGAAGTTAGGTATGACAACAACTTGGTCAGCCGTAGAAAATATACAAGAAGTATTTTCCTGGATTCCAAAAGAAGACTTAGATCTCAAAGAACAAATTAATAACCAACTATGACACAACAAGTATTTTGGATGCAGCCGGAAGGTGTGCAACTAGGCAAATGGCAGAAACAGATAGAAGACATTTCTGGCTCTAAATCGTTTTGTGTATTGCCGTGGATACATCTCGCCACCCGCCCTAACGGAGACATGCGCATTTGTTGTGTAGCCAATGCTAGTGGTGCAGATTCGGGCGATTATACTGTAGGGCTAGTCAAGATGGAAGATGGCGAGCCTGCTAATTTTGCGCACGATTTACCTACTGAAGCATTTAATAATGACTACATGAAAAGTGTACGCAAGACAATGTTAGCAGGTGAAGTTCCTGCAAGTTGTTTAAAGTGTTATGAAGAAGAACAGCAAGGCATCGCTAGCAAACGTATATGGGAAACAGGTACGTGGCACTATGAAGGTATAGATATTCCAGAGTTAATAGCGCAAACAGAAGAAGACGGGTCTATCCCGCACAAGCTACAATATCTGGATTTAAGATTAGGGCATACTTGTAATTTAAAATGTATTATGTGTAGCCCGCACGATAGCAGTATGTGGGTGCCCGAACATAAGAAAGTGTTTCCTATATTTTCTAGTCCACTTATTAAAAAGCAGATGAGCTGGGAGCAAGCAGACTTTAATAATACATGGCACGAGAATCCTGCTTTCTGGGACGAAATATATGAACAGATCCCGCATATTAAACAACTGTACTTTGCAGGCGGCGAACCTCTGCTGATCAAAGAACATCGTAGATTTTTAGAAGAGATTGTTGCTAGAGGTTATGCAGATAAAATTACACTACGATACAACACCAACGGATTATTAGTATCACAAGATATGATTGACCTATGGAGCAAGTTCCGTAAGGTCAAAGTAGGGTTTAGCCTAGATGGTATGGCTGAACGGAATCATTACATCCGCAACCCTAGCGATTGGAATACCATTGTGCAAAATTTGCACATACTGGACACTGCTCCGGACAATATACAAACTAACATTGCCCTTGCTGTGCAGATATTAAACATTAAACACGTTCCAGATTTTATCAAATGGAAAGTTAAACAGAACTTCAAAAAGATTAATATGGACACAAATGCCGCAGGACAGTTAATGGGTGGCGGATTAATCGGTGTACACTTACTCTGGATTCCTACATGGCTGAGTCTGCGTGTATTACCCACTGAAGATAAAGCAGAAATTCGTGAGTTGTTTGCCGAACTACAACAATGGCTATGGGACAACTACACACAAGATGCAGAGTTCTGGGAAGTTAATCCTTATGGATGGAAGCGTTGGGAAGGCATACTAGATTGGATGGATACCGAGGATCATACTAATCTACTTCCTGATTTCCGTGAATATATTACTACTATGGATTCACAGCGTCAAACGGACTTTGCGACAACCTTTCCGGAATTAGCGCACTTACTTTCGTAAGAGGAATGTCCGCCGCGCAGGTACAGAAATCACGGTCGCATGTGACTGGATCGCTAGGCACAACAAAACTCCCTTCGTATATGTTTCCTAAGCTACCACCAACTCTACAAGTCGCTCTGTGTACATCTCCGTCCCAATTTATCATTAGGCTTTCTATACCTGCGTTGCAAGTCCAACCTTTAAATTTGTTTTGATGATGTTTGATTACATCATTTGCATGTTTTTGTATCTGTGCATAGTCATCATCTAACCATATTATTACGTTCGGACTAACAGTAGCTTCCTGCTCCATGATCCATTTAAAATCATCCGGATGATACCGCATGTCGTCAAATATGTTATGATCTCCCTCGGTCCATCTGATTCTGCGTACAGCGTAAGGCATTCCGTACTCTTTAAAATACCCAACAGTAGTTTTAACGTCTGGCATATGATCGTGATGCGCCATCACATTAACTAGATATTTGTTTATTCTGTTTTCGTGGATGTATGTAATAGTCGTTAATACCTTACGCCAATTGTATTCAAAATGTAAGCTGAATACATACTGATCTACCGGAAGAAGTTTATAAAACTCTTTAGGAAGTGTTCCGTTAGTTGTTACACTGATCCACGATATTCCTTTGTGCCTTGCATACAGTACAAGATCTGTGAATTTTGGATGTACACAAGGCTCACCACCCGTAAAACTTAATCGTATCGGCTTACCCAATGTTACTAGTTTATCTACAACACTTTTAAGTGTTTCTATGTCTGTGTGTTCACTAGAGTTATCGTGTATCTCTGAAGGACAATAAGCACAATCATAGTTACAGCGTTTGCCAATATTCCATTCTACTTTAATAGTATTAGGATGATGATCGTACCGACTGGTTATTTTAAGCATATTTGGCAAACTCTGGATTAACGTCTATAAAACTTTTTGATTGTCTAGACAAATCAAGCCTACGATTAAACTCGACACAGTCAGGCCATAGATCGCTTTGATCTTTAGCACGGAGATAATTTTGATTGTCTTGTATCTGTCCAAGTGTATATTCTATCAGCCGAGGATTATCTTTACATAATTTAAATCTATGCAAGCGACTCTTAACAGCTTCTAGTCTGTGATATGCTAGGTCTTTTAGTTCTTTAGGTAGCACCTGTGCAGATAACACGTTAGGATACTCTACACGATGACTATGGAATATAATACCTAACTCATTTAAGAAACATTCTATTATCTTATCTAGTACTAATATATTACTAATCTGTACAGTACATGCTCCTACTACTCTACTGATGTTTGGTATTGCCTGTATTTCTTTAATGTTTTTAACAACCAAATTCCAATCACTGTTACTGCGAATGTAGTCGTAAACATCGCCAATGCCATCAAGGCTGACATTAACGGCAACTGATTTAAAATGAGGCCAATATTCATGTACTGTTCTTCCTTTGCTTATTCCTAGTGTTGTACCATTGGTAGCATACTTTAATTCTATCTGATGTCCATAAGGTTTGAGCATATCTAATATACGATAGTGCTGTGGATCCATTAGAGGTTCTCCACCTGCAAACTCTACACGACGGAAGTGTGATAAATTCTTTTCTAGGCTAGCCCACCACTCTGGACTATCTTGGAACTTGTCTAAGAATGGTTTAGACTCTAAGCCATGTTCTTCTACAATAGCATACATGATGTTTCCTTCCTTCTTGTAGAACTCTTTAACTTCACTCCAGTCTGTCCAGCTGGTACTGTCCATAGGATGACACATACGACACGCAAGGTTACACAGGTTGTTTAGTTTAAGTTCCATTGTAGGAATCTCAAAAGGCATAGTATAATCTTCACCCAAACTATCTAATGCATTAGGATATAGATTAATACGACTTTCTGGTATTCTATTTGTAATATGTCGTTGACGTAGGCTTTCTACTCCTTGATCCTCTAGATTAAAACAAGGAGCACACTCTGGTGGACGTTCATTATTAAGAACTTGACGACGGATACGACGTATGGTATCGTTGTTCCATATCTCCTCTAATGATTCTTTATCAATGAAGCCTACAGGATGGCTACGACAACAAGCACATATAGCACCGTCCTCGCGAGTAGCAAGTCCTGTAAAAGGATGCATACAGAATGTTTTACTGTTTGGCAACATATCTTATTAGAGGACTTAGTCCCACTGGTTGGTT
>Ga0007805_1000410_pt1 | contig 15178 bp, 20 predicted proteins | sample CryBogCBE24Aug09_FD_71231 | JGI IMG/M metagenome (GOLD analysis project Ga0007805, IMG submission 71231) | Freshwater microbial communities from Crystal Bog, Wisconsin, USA - CBE24Aug09 | ecosystem: Environmental > Aquatic > Freshwater > Lake | place: Crystal Bog, Wisconsin, USA | collected... | reverse complement strand
TTGTAAGAAGAAATGAAAATCGCTCTAAGATGAAATGCCCCTTTACTTCTTCTGAGTAATAGGGTATTATAATAATATTGGTTCCGTAGCTCAACAGGATAGAGCAACTGCCTTCTAAGCAGTAGGTTGGATGTTCGAGTCATCCCGGGATCGCCACTATTAAAGGAAGAAAGATGATTTTATACGATAATCTATTAAGCCAAGAGCTATCAGATGATTTGTTAAAGACTCTTTCTGGTCCTTTCTTTCCTTGGTATTACACACCCTTCACAGCATACAGTAAGCAGTTTGCAACAGAGAACACCAGAGATGTTCCTCAGTTCACACATGGATTCTATGCAAATAGTCATATAAATTCCAAATATTTTAATATGGTTATTCCTATTATGGATCTCTTACCTAAAGAATATAACAAGAATAATTTAGTAAGAGCAAAGGCAAATCTTATCTACAAGAATTCAATGTATCCTATGGGGTGTCATAATACTCCTCATGCTGATATGCCAGATATGGATACAACTTCCCTTATATATTATGTTAATGATTCTGACGGAGATACTGTCTTTTTTCAGGAGACACCAGATACGTTCAATGGTGTAGTAACAGAGACTCTTAGAAATAAACCAAAAAAGAATCAGGCAGTATTGTTCAATTCTAAACATCTACATACGAGCGTACCTCCAAGAGAAAACGATATCCGTATAATTATAAACTTTGTGTTTAACAATGAGGAAGTATAAGATGAAAAAGTTTATGATTGCTGCAGCTGTTGTTCTATTATCAACTCCAGCAATGGCTAAATTTGATATCATAATCTCCAAGACACATCAGTCTATGACTGTTTATGAGGATGGTAATCTGGTTGATGTTTGGTTTGTTTCTACTGCTCGTAGAGGTTATTCAACCCCTTCTGGCACTTTCCATCCTTATTCCTATCAACCCATGCACTACTCAAAGAAGTTCGACAATGCGCCAATGCCACACTCTATTTTCTTTTCTGGTGGATATGCTATCCATGCTACTCCTCATACAGTTAATTTGGGGCGTCCTGCTTCTCATGGTTGCGTTCGTCTCCATCCAACTCATGCCGCAGAACTTTACACTATGACGAAAGGACAACCAACAACTATTCACATTGAATAATGTTTATCTTTGATAATGTAGTCTCTAAGACTGATTGTGAAGAATACGTTATAAGGATTGATAAAATCTATAACGAAAGAGTTAAGTCGGGTCAAGATCCAATAAGTTTCTCCACTCGACTTATAAATATCGATGAGCCAATAATTGATTACGTTAAAAACTATATCGAATCCAGAGTGAATGTTATTCTAAATCATCGCTGGAGTCAGTTACAATATTGGCCTGTCGGTATTCATTCTATGAGGCATATTCATATAGATCCTCGTGCTGGGGATACTAACTATACGAGTATGCTTTATTTGAATGATGATTTTAGTGGTGGCGAGTTCTACACGGATGATATTACTGTCATACCGAAAGTAGGTAGGCTCACTCTCTTCAACGGAAGAGAGACGTATCATGGAGTTAAAAAGGTAGAAAATAAACCCAGATACTCTATCATATTTTGGTGGAACGTAACCACGGAGAACTTCGTATGAAAAACACGCCTTCCTACTCTTACTCTCATGCCTATGCTGTTAGATGGGCTCTTGAAATGGAACTAAGTCGTATGAGAATCTTTTATGAGGATAGGCAGGAGATGTTTAGAGTGATAAATTATTTTGAAGAGCGAATAGCTGAATTGAAGGAAGAAGAGGCATTATGTTTAAAGGCTCAAGTTTCGTAGAAGAGGTAGAAAAGCTCTGTCGGACTAAGAACATCGAGTATATCGATGCAGTGGTCTTCTGGTGTGAAAAGAATAATCTGGAAATTGAGACAGCCGCCTACTGGATCAAAAAAGACCCTGTTATGAGGTCTAAGATTCAGTTCGAGGCAGAGAATCTCAATGTCCTAAAACGAGGTGCTCGTCTGCCGGTATAAATAGAATGCACCCTAAGATATGGAGGCCAGCTATGCTCATACAGACTGTTGGTAAACCGAACCATATATCTTTAAAGATGGCCAAAGAGGCCACGAGGTTCTACGCAGAATATCTTATGCCAAAGATATACGATAAAGTGTTCGTTACTTTGGAGTTTAAGAAGTTTCAAAGAGGAAATAATGATTATGCCTACTGCGATGCTATTGACGATGGCGAGCAACGTAAGAGAGATTTTGTCATAACATTGGATGCTCGTCTTAATAAGAAAGAGACCCTATTGGCTCTTGCGCATGAGATGGTGCATGTGAAGCAATATGCCAAAGGGGAGTTAAAGGATCTATTTCGCCCAACCAGAATGGTTCGATGGCAGGGAGAAAGATTTGATCCTGAGGATATGGATTATTGGGAATTGCCTTATGAGATCGAGGCGTATGGCCGTGAAAAAGGTCTATATGTGAAGTTTATGACACATTTGGATGAAAAGATAAATGGGTATATCAGCGTTTGATGCTTATAGAGAATATGTGGCACTGAAGAACCACTTTACAAAACCTAATTATGACTATATAAAGTATAACGGAAAAACAGGTCTAAAGGTTGACTCTTTTAATAAGAGGAAAGACAAGCTGTTTTTCGAGAAACTAGCTAAGAAGGATAATGTCCATGAGTTTCTTGTTGCTAACCTTTCTGGTAACCCTAAGTTATGGATACGCGATCTCGCGTACTCCGAAACTGCAGAGAATACCTATCAGAGTTGGAAAAAGAAGACACAATCGCTAACATATAATTTTAAGAACGAGGTTGAAGAGCATCTATATAAGCCCTTCAACTTCAACTTTGTTGTTAAACCAGGCGAGCACCCATTATTGATGAAAGCCTATCTAGCAGGTAGACTGTCTTTTGAGACATTTTGTATTATGTTAGAACTCACTAAATCAATTGCCTCATGGGACTCTAAGATGGAGTATGATCCTATTTGGCAGGATCTATCTAATAAAGTTAAGAAATATACCCCTTTCATAAAATATGATAAAGACAAGTTCAGAAAGATAGTGATTGATTTATACGGTGATTGATGTTTAAAGTTATGCCTATTAAAGAGCATTATGAGATCAAGGATCAACTCCTTGAGATTATAGAAAGACAGAATACAACCCCCACAAAATTCGAGAGAGAACAGGTATCCAGAACTGACTGGCACGTTGACCGTGCACAGATAAGAGAATATTTTAAATTTATATTTCCTATAGTATATCCTTACATGCATCAACTAATGGAGGATGCATTTAACAAGGATGAAAAGATTTATGACATCGATCATATTAAGATCAGTAGTTATAGAATGAACCGATATGAAAAGAGTGATTATCATGGCTGGCATAGGCATCCAAACTCATCTTGGCATTTCATTTATTATGTCGAGTTACCTGAAGGAGCTCCTGGTACTGAGATACAAATTCCTTTCACGAACGAGCGTGTTAGACCAGATGTAAAAGAGGGCGATCTATTAATGAGTCCTTCATGTTTTCTTCATAGAGGACCACCTAATGACTCTAAAGGCAGAAAAACAATTATCGTTATGAATACTAATTAAATTTTGCTTGACTTTTGGTTTGCTTAGAGGTAATATAATGAAAGAGTTGATAAAGTCAGTTTCTATTAAAGAACATGATAGCATAAAGCAAGAACTGTTAGAAGTTTTAGCAAGGCAGAATTCGTCTCCTTATTGGATTAATGATGGATGGTATGTTCATAATACGGACTGGTTAGTTGATGCAGGTAAACCAAGAGAATATTGTAAATTCTTATATCCTATATTAGCACCTTATATTCATAAAATGTTAATAGAGTCGTATGGGCCAGATTATGAAAACACTACATTTAAAATGATAAATTGTCATTTTAATCAATATCACAAAGGAGAGTATCATAACTGGCATAGGCATCCAAACTCATCTTGGCATTTTATCTATTATGTGGAGCTTCCAAAAGATTCTCCTCCAACAGAAATAAGAATTCCGCTAACACAAGAAATTGTTAGTCCGGATGTAAAAGAGGGAGATATGTTAATGGCTCCTTCTCTGTTTTTCCATAGAAGCAAACCTAATGCTTCTGTAGAAAGAAAGACCGCCATCGTCTTTAACTTCAGTTGATGGTAATATAAATAACCATGGGCGTTATACGTAGCCCATACAATCGTAATACATCGAAATATGGAGAAAATATATGGTAGATTTTAAGGCTCTCAAAGCAGCTTCGGGTAAGAAGTCTCTCGAAACTCTCACTTCAGAACTCACTAAACTCAAGGACAATGGTGCCTCTAAGAACGGTCCTGATGATCGTTTCTGGACAGCAACTGTAGATAAGGCAGGTAATGGTTATGCCGTTATTCGTTTTCTTCCTAGCCCTTCAGATGAGGATGTCCCATTCGTTAGAATGTTTGACCATGGTTTCCAAGGACCAGGTGGATGGTATATCGAAAACTCCCTAACAACTATCGGTAAGCAGGATCCAGTTTCAGAGTATAACTCAAAGCTGTGGAACTCTGGTATTGAAGCTAATAAGGATATCGTTCGTAAGCAGAAGCGTCGTCTTCACTTTGTTTCTAATATCTATGTTGTTTCTGATCCAGGTAATCCAGCTAATGAAGGTAAAGTTTTCCTCTTCAAGTATGGTAAGAAAATTTTCGACAAGCTCGAGGAAGCAATGAATCCTCAGTTTGCTGATGAAGAGGCAATTAACCCATTCGATCTTTGGTCGGGTGCTAATTTCAAGCTCAAGATTCGTCAGGTAGAAGGTTATCGTAACTATGACAAGTCTGAGTTTGATAAGACTGGTCCTTTGCTTGATGATGATAAAGAGTTGGAGAAAGTTTGGAAGTCCGAGCATTCGTTGAAAGCGTTTCTTGAGCCTTCTAACTTCAAGAGCTATGAAGAGCTTCAGGCTCGTCTTACTAAGGTTCTTGGTGAACCTGCTGCTCAGAAACGTGCAGCTGCAAAGGTTGAAGAAGAAACTCCTTGGCAGGATGAAGATGCTGCTCCTAAGTTCAAAGCAACTCATGCACCTAATTATTCAGGTGATGATGATGACGATGAAGCTATGGATTACTTTAAGAATCTCGCTGAGAAATAAAACAATTAAGGGAGCCTTCGGGTTCCCTTTTTCATTAGAACAATTTAATCTTATCTAACTCTTTGTAGTGAGAACCTCCAAACCCAAGACGTTCAGCCCACTTAGAAATAACTTCTTGGTCTTGTGATCCATTATAGTCAATTCCAGGAATATAAGATCCTTCACCTTGTTGAGTGTTAATCATTAAATCTCTTGATTGTTCAAGTTTCTCGCTGACTTCTCCAGCTTTCTGTTTGTAATTATAATCTTCTATTTGTTGTTGTATAGCAGATTGTTCGATTGTATTAGCAGCTGCCGCTACATTAGGAGATTCAACAGGTACAGGTCTTTCTGGAGCCATAATAGGTTGTGCTGTAGGTATACCAGCCATTTCATTCATTTTCATAGATAACGCAGATCCAGGTCTTATAGAATCTTTAGCAGACTCTGATAGCTTGGCCATAATACCGCCAAATCCTCCCATACCTCCTCCCATGGCGAGTTGCATTAGACCAGCGCCATGTTTTTCTGATTCGGTTGGTTGTGGTTTTTCAGCGTCTGGTGCAGCAGATTCTCCTCCGGATTCACCACCAGCTATAGTTTTATCTGCTCCTGGTACTGCTTGTTCTTTTCCTCCAGCTGGTGTAGCATCAGGACTACCACCACCTTTACCATATGAGGCTTGGCTTGTTCCTGTTCCTGATAGTTGAATATGAACAGGATCTTTTTCACCAAGAGGACGAGAAAGCCCATATTTGGCAAGGATGCCCATCTTATCCATTTGACGTGCTTGATTGCTACTTACGTCAACAGCATTACCTGTTTCATGATTACTTTTGCCAGGAGGATTAGCAGGTATACTTGATTTACCAGAAATATATGCCTGATAAAGTTGTGCTTGTTTTTCAGCAGTTCTCATACCAGAAGTTACTGAAACAGGTTGACCTGTCTTTGCTTTAAACTCAGATGCGGCTGCAGTAAGTTTTGATACAAGATCTTTATTAACTCCAGATAAATCTTTACCTGCGAGTGCATTCTTATCAACTTTACCTTCTCCGCCATATTCTTGTTTTGCTGCTCCAGATATAATACCACCATGAGCTTCTGGATGTCTTTCTCCTCCAGCATTTGGAGTTGCTGGCGGAGGTGGTGCAGCAGGAGCAGCATCTGGTGCTGTCTCTGATTTTGGTGTGGTTTCAGGAGTAGAAGTAACTTCTCCAGTTACTTTTTGTTTTTCTTTTGCTTCTGCTTTAGTTTCAGTAGCTGCAGTTTTGTCATCTACCTTTAGTCCTCTGAGATAACCAAGTCTGCGACCTGTATCACGTTCAGCAAATGCTGGCTTCTCATAATGTTTTACTACAGCATACATTCTATCCTGATCTGATAGACTTTCGTCCATCATAGCAGTCCATGCTTTAGTGTATTCTTTCTTGGTCTTCATTTCCCAGATAGCAGCTTTTGTTTGCTCTGCTACTGTCATATCTTTAGGATATTTACCGAATTGTCTCTTTATTTCTTCTGATCTTTGTGGATCCCACTGAACAATGCCCTGTGCCATGTGCACGAATTCGCCACGTGAGTTTACGTCACGATTATAGGCATTGGGCTTTGCAAGAGACTCTCCAGACATATTGGCTGTGAGAATCTTAGCAGCTTTATCAGAAAGACCTTCAGCTTTTGCAGCTTTATATGCTTCTTGTTGGTTCTGAGCAAGATTACCAGATGCAACAGTTGCTTTACCTTCACCACCCATATATTTGATAGCTTCATTAGCAGCTATAGCACCACCAGCAATAACAATACCACCAGTAGTGATAGTCTTAAGGGTGCTCATAATATTACCGAATATAGATGTATTATTCGTATTGCTGGATAACTGTGCCCAGTTGTTATTCATGGCATTAATGCCACCGAATACATTCTTCATCTGGGCAAGAATATCTTGCTGGACGTTTATAGATTCAGATAGATGATTGTTAAGCTGATCTAGCTTATTGGCCATCTTATTAGAAGTCTCAGCTACCTCTTCTATAGATTCTGTGAGTCCAGCTAATTGTTTTCTTTGGCTTAAGATAGAAGCACCAAGATCTTTAACAACTTTAAGAATATTCTTATTATTACCATCAGCAGCCCTACGGAACTCGCCCATAGAACTGTTCATGGATTGATTAATACTCTTAGATATTTCCCTAATTGCCTGGACATGGCTTGGGGCTGCTTCTTGGTTTTCTTGAACCATTATTTACTTTTAGCCTCTTCTAGTTCTTTTAGGTATGCCAGAAGCATGTCAACGTATATATCTCTTTCAAATGGCATTAGATTTTCTATATCAGATAAAGAATATTTATGATGCTGGACGAGAGAGAACATAGTCTTGTAGTAGTTTCCAAGACTATTATATGACATTATAAGGTAAAAAAATCGTTTAACGAAGTCAAGATAATCTCTCTATCATGATCCTTTTCATTCTTATACTTAATTTTATACTCCATATGAGGGACACTCAGCAAGAATTTCTGGGTTTCTTGAAATGTCTTAATATTAAGATTTTCTACAAATTCGGCTAAATCTTTCTTCTTATAGTCCTTAGCCGAATAAACTTCATCTTCATAATAGATAGTGTCGATACAACGGAGAATGAGCTCGAACATATAATCCTTTTCAAGAGCCATAAACTCCTTATCGTCATACAGAGAAGCAGAAGGATATTTCATAATCATGCCTGATCTATCAGTTATTTCAATCTTGTTACTAGTTTTTTCAGGATATACCATTTTCACATCATCTAGATTTACAACAAAATCATAAATCTTTTCATCCTCTGCATCTTTATAAGAAACCTTTACACTGCTATCAACAGAAAACGCCCTTAACCTTAAGAAAATATATTCAAGGTCAAAAATGGCCAGTTTGTTCACATCCAGTTTTGGGTCAAGTGAACAGTTATTCACTATCTGTTTAATTACTGATAGAATCTCAGTTTCAGTCTGGCCTTCTTTGGCCATAAGAATTAGTTTCTCTTCTTTAACAAGAAATGGTCTGAACTGAAAACTCTTCTTTAAAGAGGGAATATCAATACTATAAATCGGTTGATCAATTTTAGGCAAAGACATGCTATACTCCAAATGTTATGGTGAAATGTTTATAGAATTATTTTTTTCAAATCCTGCAGGAGCTTGGGCTGGTTGCCCTGGTTGACGTTGAATGGAGGATCCTTCAATCGTATAATTGGTATATGCAATACCGACATTTAATTTTACAATAGAATTATCTCCCCATGCAAGTGGAACTTCTCTTATAGAAGTCGGAAATGCTTCAAATAAATTTATCTTTTGCACCGGATTACCGTAATTATCATAGACAACTATCTGAATTACAGTGGAATATTGGTCTTTATATTCAACCTGATATTTTGGCTGTTGAGTGTCAGTCCCAGCAAAATCATTTATTGCTCTTAACCATTGATACCAATATTGCCATATCTCTCCATATTCGTCTAACATCATAGAAAAACTTACTTCTTGATATTGAGCATTAATTGGCATCTTTTGTGTTGCACCAATACCAAAACGATTGATATCAGATGTCATAAGAGACATACCAGGAGCTCTGACCTGATCTATACGAAATTTTAAATTCTCAGCTATTTTCTGAGTAGGAACAGGAACGTTAGAAGAACTTACTAAAGCATTGAAAATAATCTGCGGAGTGGCTATATTTACTTCAAAAGCGTTTGCGTACAGATAGCCATAATCGCTAACATTCTGTTTGAATTGGTTTATATTAAAAGCCATCGTTTATCCTAATAAGGTGGTGAACCAGAATATCTACGATCTGGATTTGTATTCCATCTCTGTAACGGAAGCATCACAACCTTGGCCCAGTCTGATGGGTGGACATAATGAAAAGAGCTTCTTACGTGCCCATACAGATATCTTTTCAGGCAACTCTCGAATCCTTTAAACTGACTCGTGTATGCTTTCAATATCTTATACGACACCATAATCTTTGTCGAATCATTGTATTTATCGTTATTCTTGACACCGTTGAGAGCATCCATTAACTGAGCTCTGGCTGACGGAGGTAAATAATGAAGATTTAATCCTAAGAACCCGTCTGAATACATTTCTATAATAAGAGTAAGAGGATATGAATCCCAGAAAGGCAATTTAGCCTTAGTCTTTGGATCGTATACATATAGGAACATTTCGCCTATCATTGGCGCTGTCCTTGTAGCAAACAGCTTACTGGGGTCTTTCTTGTTCTCCCCGACATTCTTGGCTGTATCACGAAACCAATCTTGGGCGTTCTTGGCAACTTCTCTGCCAGCGCCTTTCAGTAGTTTCTTAAACTCTCTTTGATCGGCCATAAGACGCTATCCCCAGTTCTTTCTCTGTCATTAACATAAACTCATATCCACGGTCTCGGCAATATTCTTTAGCAGCTTTCCATTTAGCTGAGTTCACACCCCATGTCATTACCTCAGATATATATCGCTTTGTCTTTCTGCCTTCCATAATAGCTGGAGGCTGGCACTGAGCAGCTGGTTTCACTTCGATCAATATGGTCTTTGTTCCACCATTGTTAGTCTTACAGCGAGCAGTGAAATCTACATAATATCTATGAATACGATTATCGATGGGCGATCTATATGGTATAACGGTCTCCTCGCTCTGCCACCAAATAATGTTTGGATCCTCATCGAGCCTGTGCATGAGCTTCAACTCCCAACCAGAACGATACTCTATATTGGTCGGGTCGCCTTTATACTTGTCTGGATTTTTTGGTTTATAGAAACCTTTATACTTCGCCATCTCATTCTTCTAATAAATAACTATAGAATATTTAGCCTTCAATAAGGATATAATAATGGCTGGTACTAATTTTCCTACTCCTCCACAAAAGAGATATAGTTCTAGGTGTTTTCCTACAGATCTTATACAAGATGGCAGAGAATATTATACTGATATTTCTTTTGTTGAATATTCGGCTTCTATGCAGGTTAATAATGGACCAAGTATTTCTGGTGGTATGGGAATTAAATTACCAATGCCAAGAAGAATTAATGATATAACAAATTTAAATTGGGCTGAGATTTCTGCAACTGATATGGCAGGTCAATTGGCTTCTCAGCAAATGGGTCAGGCTGGAGCGGCTATACAGGCAGCTGGCACCGGTGCTCAAATTGGAACAGGTCTTGCTTTAAATCCAATGATGTTTATGATGTTCCAGAGGCCATCATACAAAGAACACACTCTTTCTTGGACCCTTGCTCCTGCCAGTCAAAGAGATTCTGACGAATTAAACGACATTATTAATGCTTTCAAGAAGGCTTCATTGCCCACTTTAGAATATGGCGGGGCTCTATTAGGTTATCCAAATATCGCCACTATTAGTTTTAAACCAGATAAATACTTATTCAAATTGAAGCCTTGTGCTATTATTTCTGTTCAGGTAGATTACACTGGAGCGGGAATGCCTTCGTTTTTCAAGAGCGACGCACCAACTGTTGTAAACCTTACTGTTATGCTGAAAGAGATTCAGCTATGGAACAGAAACAATTACGAGATGTAAAATGGCCGAGAAGTATTTCGAGAAATTTCCAGTAATTACATATTCTAATAATCAGGTCGTTGATATTACCAAGAGAGTTGCTCTCATGGAAAAGATATCTACGAACCCATATGTGTTTTATCCTTATGATATTACTTCTGACGAACGTCCTGATCAATTATCTACAAGATATTATAACGATCCATATAGAAGCTGGATTTTCTATTTAACAAATAAGATAGTTGATCCATATTATGAATGGTATATGTCAGATAATGAATTTGTTGATTATATTGATAAGAAATATGGATCTTTTGTAAATGCGCAGCAAAAGATTATGTATTATCGCAATAATTGGGAAACAGCCATTGAAGAAACTATAACAAAATCTGAGTATAACGCCTTAGACCCAGATGCACAAACTTATTATGAACGTATATATGATTCAAGGCAAAATGTAATGGCATATAAAAGATCTCAATTAGATTGGAGATCTAATACTAATAAAATTTGTGGGTATCAAGTTAATGCTATTGCTGATCAATTTAAATCATTTAACCAAGATGAAATAGTGACAGTTGTATTTAATGATAGACAATCTGGTAACGGACAATTCTTAAATTCGGCTAATACAGGGCAGTCGAATGTCGTCGCTTTGCAGCACATGAGAGGTACATTCTCAACAAGTAATGATGTCGCTATATCTAACGGTAGTTTTATATATGGCACAGAATGTCAAATAAAATTACCTCTTACTGAATTTTATCCTTTGTCTAATAATATTCCAGATTCTGTTGAACAATTCTGGTCTCCTGTTTCTTATTATGAATACGAATTAGAAAGAAAAGAATATAATAAATCTATTCGTGTTCTTGATGCATCGTTTAGAGATATTATTGCTGAAAATTTAAAAGATTTAATGAAGGTGTAAAATGCCAGTCGGTGACGTAAAAATTTCTACATTAAAAATCGGTGATCTTGATTTAACTGATTATCAGACTGCAGGTTATGGCGGTATTAATATCTATGAAGATATTTTCAATCCATACGGACCTGTAGCTGAAATTAGAGTGGTCGATCATTCTGATGCACTTGGTAAAAATAATATTAACGGTTCGTATGATAAAGATGTTGAAATATCTCTCAGACCTGCCGACCAGGGAGGATCAAGCAGTGGTTCTGGAGAACGTAAATTTAAATTTAAAATGTTTCAGAATAAAAATTTAGATGATCTTTCTCATAAAAGTGTAGGTGCTGGGCACTTTAAACAATATGATATCAGGTCAGTTTCAGCAGAGATGTTAAATGCTCAAAGTAATTATATGCAGAAAAGTTATAATAAAAAAACAAGCGATGTTGTTAAAGATATATTAGAAAACGGTTTCAAGACTGATAAGGATGTTGAGATTAAGAGTGAAACTAAGGGTAAAAGACGTGTTATATTAAACAATGAGCATCCTTTAGATTCTCTTCATAGATTGAATTCTATACATGAGTCTGATACTGATGAATCATCTTGTTTTGTTTGTTTTCAGCAAGCAAAAGATGGAGATCAGAAATATGTGTTTGCTACTTTTGAAGAACTGTTTAAAGGAGAATCTTCTGTTAAATTAAAGCAGAGAACTGATCTTGATTATGGTAATGCTTCTGAAGAAGATAAGCAAAATTCTATTATGTGGTTTAAAGCTCCTGATTCTTTTTTCACCGGAACAAGATCTTTGATTAAGGGTAATGAACAAACTTTTAATCTAACAACACATCAGCCTTGCGATGTTGATCAGAACAAAGAGCCTAATTATAAATTTATTGACCAACCAGTATTTAAAGGTCCAAATTCAGATATGAAGAAAGTTCCTATTGGCACTGTATATGATAAAGCCAATGATAAAGATAAACATACAACTGCTACAGCTAAAGTAAAGAGAGCAGGATTTCTTGCTCATTTATCTCAGAATTCGGCAGAGCTTGAAACATATTTCAATCCTGATATTCATCTTGGTTCTATTATTGATTTAGAGATACCTAAAAAAGCTAATAGTGATACTTCTCAAGGAGAAAAACAGTTTAATGGTAAAGCTCTCGTTGTTGCTATCAGAACCAAAGTTAAACCAACTGGTCAACAGCCATATGCCACTATGATTCTTAGAGTTGTGAAGGCTTCTTATAAAGAAGGAGGCGAAGGAGAGGCATGATTAGAATAGCAGAAGTTAGAAACTTTGAAGACGATCCAACTAAATCTGGGCGTGTTAAAGTAAGAATATATGGTAAGAATAACGACGACCAAGAAGTGAAAGATGATGAACTTCCATGGGCCATGGTCATGCACCCAGTCACATCAGCTGCTACTTCAAAAATTGGTATAGTTCCTTCAGGTCTTGTTGTTGGATCTAGAGTTATTATTACATATCTACCAGGTGATGACGCCGAACAATATCCTATTGTTATTGGTTCTATAGCACGTGGTGATCTACCAGAAGGTAAATCGTAATGGCAGTTACAAAAGAAGCAGATAAAGACACTGGTGGTGATATTAATAATCCTGGTATTGATAATCCTGGCTATTCAAAAGGCGATAGTCAGGACAAAGATGCATTCAAAGATAAAAACAATATTTGGAACAACCAGACTATTGATCAAGAAGCCCCAAAGGTAACAAAAGACGAAGCAGAATATGGTGATGCTCCTTTTGTTAAGAGTGATGACGCCAAAGCATTGAGCGACATAAGAGATAAGTTCGCTCCTAATGCTGACAAACCAACTACAGCTTCTGCTAATCAAGGTAAAAATCTACCAGAGATATTACAACAAGTAGATCCTAAATCTCTTGCGCAAATGCTTCCTCAGATGATGAAGAGCATGGGACAAGCAAGAGATGTTATGAATATTACTATTCCTTCTGCAAGAATAACAGTGATTAGAGATTCTTTTTCTAATGCTTTAACTATTCTAAACGACCAGAATGGTTACGAAACAGTTATAACTGCATTTAGTATTGCTCTTGCTGGTAATGGATATGCATCTATTGTTCCACAATTTGCTGGTATTGTTTCTGATGCTATTCTTAATCTTGTCAAAAATGCATTTGCTTATGGCGCAGATAATATACCAAAGCCAATTTATAATCAGGTAGTTGTTGGCACTCTTGAACCTAATCCTGTTGTTCTACCAGCAGATGTACCTTTGTTGTATGTAAAACAGTATTATCCTATTACCGCTGATCCATATCCTGGATACATTCAGTGGCTTTCTCCAGATGGAACAAAAAGTGTTTATGTTAAGAGAGGCCCAACAGATTATCCTACTGATTCTGCTCTCCAGGATCTATTCACATCCGCTGAGATAAACTTAGCCAAAAATTTAAACCCTTATATTGCCACACAAACATTGACAGTTGATATTCTAAATAACTTGTTAATACAACAAGATCAATTGACTTATGATCAGGGTATTAATAATAGTCTTGGTAATGGCTCTGGTGGTGGCGGTGGAGGCCAAGGTATGCAACAGCTTCTTGGTATTCTGATGCAGTTAATCCAAAAGTTTCAAAATGGACAGCTTAAAGAAGGTGTTCTTAACCAAGGTAATATGCAGAAAACATTAGAGAAGTTCAAAAATAACATGGGCGCTCTAAATAAATTGGATCAATTGACTGGTAAAGCATTTGGTTTGGGTAATATAGGAGACATCGGTAACCTTCAAGGAATGCTCAGCCAAGCACAAGGTATGCTTGGTAAAGGTGGAGGAGGAGGTGGCGGTGGTTCTGGTGGAGGCGGTGGAGGTGGAGGAGGTTCTTCTCCAAGTGCTCCATTCACTCAGAATCAGATTAAGGTTACAAATAACATACTGAACATTCTTGCTAATAATCAGCCAAAGACGGTTTAATAATGTCTGATAAAAATAATAAAAAACTACCTAAGTGTAGTGTGAATAGAGGCGACACAAAACCAAAATATGGTTATGTGTACGGAGAAGCAGATGCATGCGGTGGCGGTCATCTACGTTACAGAAATCCTGCAGAAAATGATAAAACATGGGAACAAACTGTAAAACCAAGTGGTAATTACCAAACTATAGAACACGATCAACAACAAGACGTAGAATTACATACACATCTACATCCTGGTCATACAAGAGTATATGTCGGCAAAGGTCATTCAAAACAGATTGATGGACAGCATGATGTTAATGGTGAAAAGACTGGTCGTCATGAATATGGTGGCGATGCTGCATATAATAAAAAAGGCGACCACTATGAGGGTAGCGGCGGCAAAAGAATATGGGGTACTGGTGGCGGTGTATTTGAACATCACACAAGCCCAGATGGCGGCGGCGGTGGTTCTGGTGGAAGTGCTGTTGGTGGTATCTTTGGTGATACAGATAGTGGTAGCACAGATCAAGGAACAAAACATAATAAAGTTGTTGATGGAGACACAGTAACCAAGAACAAAGGTAATCATCACTCAAACAGAGAAGGCGATGAAGTAACTGCTATTTCTGGTAATAAACTTA
>Ga0007805_1000393_pt1 | contig 15585 bp, 27 predicted proteins | sample CryBogCBE24Aug09_FD_71231 | JGI IMG/M metagenome (GOLD analysis project Ga0007805, IMG submission 71231) | Freshwater microbial communities from Crystal Bog, Wisconsin, USA - CBE24Aug09 | ecosystem: Environmental > Aquatic > Freshwater > Lake | place: Crystal Bog, Wisconsin, USA | collected... | reverse complement strand
CTGAAAATTCTCTTTTAAGTACGAGTTCCATTTACTTTGACCCTACCTCTGTTGTCGTGATATTTCCTCCAGCATATTGTGGAGTGGTCATTGAAACATCACGCCCCGTGAAAGGGCTTGCGACGTTAAGTGTACCAGGGTTGTTTACGCCAAGATCAGTCTTAGCATCTGAAACTAGAGGAGCCTCTGGGCCTGCTGCTTCTGTTACTGCTGCAGCTGCTGCTGGTTGCTGTACTCCACCCTCTTTACCTTGTTGGTTGTTATCCATATTTAAATCACCACCTTATATAATTATTCAATGTCTTCAAATCCATCTAAATCAAATCCTGCTTCTAATAAAGCAATTTTGCCTTGTTCAGATACAGTCATTAATGCATTTAGATTTTCATCGTAAGTTACATCAATTAAACCTTTTTGATACAGATCAACCAAAACTTGGTCTATATCATTTTGCATTACTGCATGGAGTTCTGGCATTACTTCTTCCAAAATTTCCATATCAAACACGTATACTGGCTCACCATCTTCATCCATTCCATCTAAAATTGCTGCACCCTCTGCTATGAGATACTGCATAATTTCAAAATGGTCTTCATTTGAAGGATCGTATTCCAATGTGTCACTTCCTCAAATCTTATTATACAGTATTACATCAAAAATGGATACTTGTTTTTATAGCTATCCATGATGACAGGTAGCTTTGCAATTCCCGCCTTATTTGAGTCATAAGTTCCCCAGCCATTTGTAGCCCAAAGTGTTGCTGCCCAAGGGGTTGCAATTGAAGTTCCCATGACGGGTGTTTGTACGGTTCCAGAATCTGTGGTGATTGGAACGGTAGTACGACCCAAAGACATAAGCTTTACTCCTGCCCCAAGGTTTGAGAAGTAGTAAGGTGTGCCTTGAGCTGATGATGCTCCTACGCTGATTATATCTGTAGAACAGGCGGGGAATCCAACAAAGTTCTTCAACCCACTATTTCCTACTCCAGCAAATACTGGAATATTAGCTGACTTTAAAGTTTCAACATTATTTGTCAATGTATTATCAACTGGACAAGCACCTGTAAAATTCTCTCGTTCTTGAGAAATTGATACTGCTTGAATGCCATACTTCTTATAATTTTGCGTGACCCATGTCATGGCATTATCAAGCTGTGTACCTGTTTGCAACATACTAGAGCCATACCAGTCACCGATACGAATAAATACAATCTTTACATTTGGATTAGCCTGAATAGCTACTTGTGCTACTTCAGTGCCATGGATAACATCTCCAACTTTATATGCTGATGAAGGAACATTTGCAGCTCCCGACCCATCCATTGATCCTTGACCATTTGGACAAGATGCATTATCTGTAAAACAAGCTTCATGTGTAACATTCTTTACATAATTAGAATTAATTGCTGTATCAATAATTGCAATTGTTGCAGCATTTGCACGATTCAAAGTTAGCAAAGCAATCAATGCTCCACCAATTACTGTTCCTGCAATTATGAGAGTCTTTTTCATTTTACTTCTTTCTATTAGTTGTTATGGTACATTTTACTATTTATTGTAAGATTTGTCAATAGTGCCCCTAGAGAGATTTGAACTCCCGACCTGACGGGTAGAAACCGTATGCTCTATCCACTGAGCTATAGGGGCTTGACTGCGTGGGTCTGGAAGGTAACGATCCTTCTTCCATAGATTAAAAGTCTATTGCATCACCTTAATGCTTCAAACCCCAAACACAAAAGGTACTATTTCTAGTACCTTTTGCTTCATAGAAAGGAGGAAAATGCAAAAAATTCCTTCTTCTACATTATAGTAGGTTTTAAAGTGCTTGTCAATTGCCATTGCCAAAATCTATGTTGTTCTTGTCTTCCAGCAATAAAATTGCAAATTCCTTGATAATCTAATTCATTAGATATATCATAAACTTTTTTAAGTTGTGCCATAACAACAGTGTTAGAATTAACTAACTCTTGAATCATTTGTCTTGCATTTAAATCTTCTGAATCATTAATCTCAAATTCAGGGCTTGTTTCCATCCATGATTTTAAACCAAACGGGGCTTTTGCACCAAGCTTTCTAATGTTCTCTGCGATTGGATCAATAGACTCATATACATCTTCGTATATTTTAAGAAAGAAACGGTGGTATTGTGGGAATCCCGCCCCTTCAACATTCCAATGATACCCGTGAGTTTGGGCATACATTTTTACTACCATTGATTTAAGAACTTTAAGCTCTTGAATTAGATCTTCGTGCTCTGCCATTTGATTTCTTCTTTCTCTTGCTAATCTCTAAATGTTCTATCATTTCAGTTAGAATCTCCTCATCTTTTTTAGATGGGTCATTCTCTGTGTATAAAGCTGCTAAAGTTTTTTTATTTTCCATTCTTTGCCCACCTTCGCCCATCATAATTAAAAGCATCGCTATTGGTATCAATAGTCCAACTGGGACAGTAGTCCAGTATTTCATTGCATTTAAACTGATTGCTGAAATATAACCAGATATCCTTGCGGGATTTTTCTGTATATATATAGACAAAAAATGTAAAACTTTTTTCATATATTTAATTATACATTACATTTAATTCGTGGCGGGAATGGGATTTGAACCCATGACCTAGAGCTTATGAGGCTCCCGAGCTTCCTAGCTGCTCTATCCCGCTATGTGAGCAGTTTTAAGACTTACTCAGGTCTCTTCCTGCGACTCCCCGATGAAAGGGTGCAGTGAATATATTATATCTTACTTTATCTTAATTGACTTAGGCTTTGCTTCCTCTGGAATCTCACGTTCAATTCTTACAGATAGCAATCCATTATCAAGTGAAGCAGACTTTACTACCATATATTCACCAAGTGTGAATGTCTGGGTGAAATTGCGTCCAGCAATTCCCTTGTGAATATACTCTGATTTCTCATCATTCTCCCGTTCACTTTTGATGATCAGTGTATCTTTATCTACTGTTACATCAATATCTTCACGGTCATACCCCGCAACCGCCAACTCAACAACATAATTGTCTTCGTCAACTTTCTTTACGTTATACGGGGGGAATGAAGATGTTGTTTTCTTATTTGTTTCCCATCTTACAAATTGATCTCCAAAACCCAAAAAAAACGGGTCATTGAAAATAGATTGAATATGTGAGAATGGGTCTTTATATACTAGATGTGTCATTTTACTTAGCTCCTTTTCAGCAAGTTAGTTTAAATTCAGAACCCTTACGGCATTCTGTATATTTATTATAACATAAAAAACCCGCCCTGTCAATGACATAGGCGGGTTAATTATTTAATTAGTTAGTTATTTACAACTACCCAATTTTTGGAATCTTCATTCCATGTGTAAAGTTTTCCATCATTTGGTTTATCAACTGGTGAAACCCAAATATTGTTTGCATTTAATACCCATGATGGGAACGGACTTGGAGCATCTTCTGCTTTAAATAAATCCCATGATTTATTTTGTTCATTCCAAGTATAAATTAATTTATCATCAGGTTGTGCTATTGGTGCAACCCATGTGTAATTATCTTTATTTAATGTCCATGATGGATAAGGTTGTGCTGCATAAAATACATCTTCAACTTCATCATAAAACATTCCTAGCCCAGCATAATTATATCTTAATGGCGTACCGCCATTTTTATGTTGACCATTTATGGTATTATATGAAGTTTTTATCCATTTTCCACCTAGATTATTAACTAACCATGAATAGCCTTCGTCTCCCACTGGATCATTATTATCTCCAACAAGGACACGAGTTACTATATTATTATTATCTACTTCTGCCCAATGTGACATTTTATCCTCCTACTGATTCTTTAGTGTATCTTACTATAACTAATCCTGAACCGCCCGATCCTGAATCATACCAATATCCCCCTTGATTATCTCCTCCGCCGCCGCCACCAGTATTAGCTACGCCGTTTGCATCTCTTTCACTAAAAAGAGGGTAACCCCATGATGTAAAAAATGTTTGCTGGCCTCCACCAGCACCGCCTCCACCTAATCCAGGAGCACCAAAATGATAACCTGCACCGCTACCTCCACCAGCGTAGTAACCTTGAAGAGTAATTATGTTATCGTTTATAAGCCTTTCGTTGCCGTTGCCAGTACCTGTTGCTGATGCAAAATCTAAAAATTGTAATCCATCACCACCACCGCCTGCATACCCAGCCGTACCTGCTCCTCCTCCGTTTCCAGGAGAACCATAGAAACTGCCAGTTGTTCCGCCATCGTTTCCTTGCCCAGTGGTTCCCAAACCGTGATTTGAACCAGAGAAGTACCCTGCTCCTCCTCCTGAACCACCATCAGCATTTGAAGGATGACCATTCATGAATCCAAAACCACGTCCTCCACCAATTGCCGTTAAATTATTAAAAGTTGTATTATTTCCCTTTACGTTTGGACTTCCACCTGCTCCGATTATTATTTCGTGAGACCCCTTTTCAATAGAAGTTGATGTTAAATGGATTAATCCACCCGCACCGCCACCGCCTGCATCATAATAATTAGAACCGCCTCCACCACCACCAGCTACCATTAATATATCAGCTGTAAGATTGTTGTTTGCGACAGTTAAAGTTCCATTTCCTAAAAATGTTCTATAGTAATATGTTGAATCTGATGTTAAAGTTCCACCACTTACTATTGGAAATGGTGGGACTATTGAAAAATTTGCATTTCCAAAAATATTTCCATTTCCTGATATTCTATTTGATAATGACATAAATATCTCCTTTTGTATATCGTTTTAAAAGCAACAATATATAACTAATTATACATGTATTTTTATTTATTCAAAAATTGTTCCATCCGACGGCGCCCCCGCCCTGTCAATGACATAGGCGGGTTAATTATTTAATTATTTATTCTGTAACAGTTCCGTCAGACCATCTTATTTTTGTTTTTGTTTGATTGGGGAATGTTTCTTTTAATGCTTTGATTGCATTATTTTTTTCTTCTTCAGTTTTTGCTTTTGCTGCTAAAGATAAAACATTTTGTTGATCTTCTGTTAAAATATTTTCCATAATAATCTCCAATTAATTAAAATTTATTGTAAATCCTGGCAAATCAGATGCCACATTAAAATCAAAACTATATCCATTTGTGATTAATCCCAAATTAACCAATTCAGCCTGAAAAGAAGATCCACCACTTGTTATATAAAGAGTTGCTCCATTTTCAGCTTTATAAGTATTAAAAGTTGTTCCATTTACTGATGAATTTGGGCCAGTCACACCAGAGACTGTTACTAGTGTTGTGGTCGTATCTGGCAATATCCCTGTTCCAGATGAAAACAAAGTAGAACTACGCAAAACTCCAAGATAAGTTCCAAAAGGGTAGTTGCCATAACTATAAATATACTCTAAAAAATTAGAAAAAGAATATCTTGGTCCTTCTGGTATTACTTTTATTGTGGATGGACCAGAAAAACTTCCATTACCGCTAATTGTGTTACCTAAGCTCATTGATTACTTCTACCTTTCGGGTCTGAGTGATTGCCATATCCTACTGTTTGCTTCCCGTCATTTTGTGGCGGGGAATTATAAGTTGATCTCCATCCTGCATCTCCATTTTGTAATCCCATTACAGGAGATAAAGATCCATTCCAAAAACTTAATGCACCAATTCCATCTTGTTGGTTTTGTTTTGTTTGCCCTGATGCATCATCTTTTTTGACGGGAATGCAATTGGGAACAGTTTTTCCATTTTCATCTTCTTTTGTTCCCGCATATGCATATCCATCCCAACAAGGTCCCTGCCCTTTATCAAGACAATACATGCACTTTTCTGTATCTGAAATATAGTGGTGATCATTTCCTAAATCATCACATCCACAAGTCATGCATTTGCGGACATAAGTTTTTTCTAATTTTACTGGGGCAAATACACCATCCCATGATGCTATGCCTTTTTCTACTTTATTAGCTCTTTCTACAATAGCACGAGACCAAGAATATCCTGCATCCCCGCCCCATGCATACCACATAACTTTACCATGTGATGGTTTATCCCATTCTTTTCCTTGTTTGTCAACTTCATGGCGAGAAAAGAAAGAATACATACGCTTAACAGTATCAAGAGACAATGACTCACCATTTACAATTTGATGTGCACGAGTCCAACCAACATTGGTTCCCGCCCCGTTAGCTTTGCCTTCTTCTTTCCACTTGATAGCTTTTGCTGCTGCTGACTTCATTCCTGCAGTTGGTTTGTATCCACCTTCTGCTTTTACAACTGGTTCTGTCACCGCTAGTGCCTCCAATGCCGCTTTTGCGTCTTCTTCTTTAAAAAAACAACCTATTGATTGTCCTGATCCAACTTTAATTACTGACCAACCATGCTGACAGTCTGGAGTATTGAATTCAATCTTCCAACCTACCCCGCCACTAATGCGACCAGAATTTGCTGAAGAGTCTCCTGCAATTGTTCCACGATCTTTATTAATGGCATTATTCATTTTATGCTCTTGCAGCCTCTGTAATCTTTACATAAAAAGATCCATCTGCTTTAATAGTTAAAGTATCATCTGATGTTCCACGTTTTGCATTTACTGCAAGTGTATATGGAGTTGTGTTAATATTGTACCAAGATCCGACTAGTGGGAATAGGTTACTTGTTCTTGACCCGCCGCTATATGTTGTAGAAAATGATTCATGGTTGTAACCAATCTCATTTCCGTTCCAAGTGATATTTGTAAACCAATCATCATTACCGCTTCCGTTTACACTTGAAACTGCATAAACTTCAACAAAAATGTCAGCATTGGTAAGTGTTGGTGTAAATGTTTTTGAAACTACTGGAACATAAGTGTTAGATGTAATTGCAGCATCTGCCACAAAACTAAAATCGGATGCCTTTAGAATAGTTACTTTTGTTTGCTGTTGTTTGGGTGAACCAAAACGAATAGACATATTAAACCTCCGCTGCTAAGACTGCAACGTTTGGTGTTCCAGCTGATGCGATGGCAAAAAGCTTATCATCTGCAAGAAGATCAAAACTAACTGATGCTCCAGGAACTAATGCATATCCGTAAAATGAGCTTGTAACTGTTGAGTCACCCAAAAATACTGTTGCTGAACTGTCTAGGTTCTGTACTGAAATTGATGCATTGTGCTCGTAAGGAACTTCAGATGCTGAAGGAATACTTACTAGAGTTGCTGTGCTTGAATTTAATGCTACTATTTGATGTGCTATTGCCATGGTTAATCTCCTTATTTTATAGTACTATTATATCATTTATCGTTTGTAACGACTTCTACTGCTGGTTCCGTACCCGTCTTTCTGAACCTAAATGTTTCCCATAAAGGAGCGGGGATTGAATGGATACCAAAATGTGTCCTATGATGAGCAGCACATAATACTTCCAAATTTCCTGGACTTTCTATCCATTTTTGAAAATCATCATCTGATTCAAAATGTAGCCCAAATGCTGCCTCTATCTTCTGTGGATCCATATTGGCTATCTGACTAAATTCTACAAATGAATGATGAAGTTCTGGTTCTCCTGAGCATAAATCATCATCAATTATACACTTCCACATTCCCGTCTTTTTTATACGAGCTTTTGCCTGTATAAAATATTTGTAATATGGATCATTTTTTCGTGGAGCATGATCTGGAATTGATGTAATTAAATGAAGATTTAATGTTTGCTTATGTGCATCTGTCATGATAAGTTAATTATACATTAATTGTGGTGTATCTTGGAATCGAACCAAGCATGTCGTTGACGGCGGATTTACAGTCCACTGCCCCACCTTGGGGCTTATACACCGTGGCGGAAAAAGTAGGATTCGAACCTACGGTACTTTCGTACGACGATTTAGCAAACCGTTGCAATAGACCACTCTGCCATTTTTCCGAGCCCCCCGTCAGGATTGAACTGACGACCTTCCGCTTACAAGGCGGATGCTCTACCACTGAGCTAGGGAGGCGAGAGCGGATGATGAGAATCGAACTCACCCCTTCTGCTTGGAAGGCAGAGGCACTACCAATATGCAACATCCGCAGGGGTTATAGGTGGTGAGCGATTGCCCAGTTAGTTTGTATACGTAACTATAACATCCTAAGTAAGTGCCACCTATAACCTAGTGCTCCTCGTTGGATTCGAACCAACGCTTTTATCATTTTAAGTGATATGCCTCTACCGCTGGGCTAGAGGAGCCTTTTGTGCACCAAGTAGGATTCGAACCTACAACATCTAGTTCCTAAGACTAGCGCCTCTACCGTTGGGCCATTAGTGCTAGCTCCCGATCATGGATTCGAACCACGATAACCGCCTCCAAAGGGCGGGGTCTTGCCGTTAGACGAATCGGGAATGTGGTCCGACAGGCTGGATTTGAACCAGCGATACATACCTTATAAGAGTACTTCCAAAACCAGGCTAGGATACTGTCAGTTGTTTTAAATATTTAATTGTTTCTTTTAAAAGATTTATATCGTCTTTTAAAAGACCTATTGCTGTATTACAATTACTGCATAATACACCCCTTATACATTTTCCACAAGACCACCCGCCTTCACAACAATTATGGTCATGGTCTATATGTACAGCTTCTGCTTTTTTGCAAATCCAACATTTTCCGTCATGCTTTGACATCATATTGTCATAATACTCTTTTGTTATATGATGCCTACTAAACCTTCTTGGGTCATACCCAAGCTTTTCATTATCCGATTTTCTTTTTTCTCTTCTATACTTATTTGCTGCCAGCCTGCACTCGTTGCAAGGTTTTTCCTTGTTTTTGCCGTGGGTTATATATCCTGAATAAGTTCCGCATTCCATGATATATATTATATCATAATTTTTGCATCATAACAAATTATACGTGAGCTTGACCTATGAGTTTATTTTCTATTAGCCTATCTCGCTCATCAACAATTTCATAAGCAAATTCTTTTAATGCTTTTTCATTTTTTTGATAATGATGACCACAAAACATTAATTCTCCTGTGACACCTTTAACCAAAACATAAGCTTGTGCTGCACATGCATCACAACGATCAATGGCTTTTAAGATATATTCTTTTTGTTCTGAAATTTCTTCTGTCTTTTCCGCCATCATATTCATAATTATACTCCTATGTTTGTTTGGTTAATAATTTATCTAGCTGGTCTGGTAAGACTCGAACTTACAACATCTCCGTTAACAGCGGAGTGCAACTGCCAATTGTGCTACAGACCATTGTAACCCTATTCTACCTTACCGAAAGGGTTCTTGTCAATCATTTTCAATAAATCTTCAGGGCTATTAATCATGCGACGTTGTGCTTCAAATTTTCCAAGCTCAACCATTTCTTCTGCAAGAGTACGCATCATATCATATAATCCTGCAGCATAACGCTTATGCTTTGTATCTGCTGCATCAATTTCACTTCTCATACTAACCACAGACTTTGTAAAATATTCACAAAGTGCAGTTAAACTGATATAAATATCATCTTCATCTTCAATAGTTTTAATCGTTCCGTTTGCTAACATTTATTACCCTTTGTTTGTTGTTGGTGACAGTTTACTATAGTATTCTGAAGTTGTCAACTATATCTTTGTATTCCCCGTCTTCATCATCAAAGAAATCTCTAATATCTTGTGGCATTGTTTTTCTTTCAGGCATACGGATTGTATTCTTCATTCTTGCATCCGATTCCGCCTTTAATTGTGCCAATTCCCCCGCAAATACACCAGAATAAGTATAGATTTCTACTTCTTTATCTTGATCTGGTGGTGTCAAGGATATAGCATTGAATACAGCTCCACAAACGGCGTCTGAGAGGTCTTTAGATCCTTTTCTAGGGTGGTCTACCTTGTCCTTCATAATACGTAGCTGAAGCAATTCATCAATCAACAATTGAATATGTGGACCATGCAATCTCTCTTCAGTTAAAGTAAGAGACATATCTTCATAATGTTTTTTTGCTACAGATAAAATTTCTGTTTTAATACCATGAACACCAAGTTGTTGCATCATATCGTGTGAGTTCCAGCGGTCAAATGTAACAAGTTTAAGATTAAATCCTTTATCCCGCACACTTGTAATATAATCTTTTACTTCTGTAAAATCAACTGATTTAGAAGCTGTTGGTGTCCAATATCTGACTGCATCAACTACAATTCTAGGTGCTGCTTGCTTAAAATTTTCACCAATCTTCATGGTTACCCAGCCGTCAACGTGGGCTAATGCTACTGCACAATGGTCATGTTTTTGTGCCAAGTCAACATGCATAAAATACTTAACATCTTCTTTTGGAACAAAATCATCATCAAATCTTCCATATGAATCAACATTTAATTTAGGATTGCTAAATGCTTTTTCAATTACTAAGCGATTTTTAAAGAATGCATCCGTTGCGTCTGGTGGCATACATGCAAAACGAGACAATGCATCTGTTGGATCTGTATAAAAGTCAATTGTAAAATCTTCAATCTTACGGGTCGGGTTAATATCCCAAGTTGGTCTCTTTAATGCATATACCCTAGGTACTTTATAAGAAACAATATGGTCTTCTTCCCATTCAATTTCAAATTCATTACCATCAGTTCCATCAGGAAGATCGGGATCTACTTTAAATTTATTATGACGAATAACAGTTTCCTTTTCCGCCACAACTTCGTTGTATCTTTGCTGAATATAGTCATTTTTAAAACGTGGGAATGAAAGTAGAATTACTTTTCCAAAGTCTGGAAAACGAGAGTTGACAGATGCACGATACATCTTATAAATTGATGATGCAGTTTTAGCTTGCTCATGACCTGAAGTTGATTGCAATTCAAATCCTGAGATCTCATCAAGAATAACTACAAGAACGTTATAACCTTCCCATGCTTCACGCTCTGAGTGACCTGAGTGAACTGTAACTGATTTATCAAACTCAACCATGTTTGCTTTAGCGACATATCTTCCCTGAAACCACGGTGACTTTTCAATACGCTGATTAAATCCTTTAAAGAAAACTCGGTTAGCCTGAATAGCGTTAATAGCAATGTTAATAATATCAATAGCATCGCCTGGTGGCTTACCAAAATATCTGGCGGGATCTGCAAGACATAAAAGCAAATGCACCATATATGCACAAGCAATAGTAGATGTATAGTCTTTTCCAGAACCCTTGCCCAGCTGCAGGATTACTTCATTACATGTTTGTTTCCAAATCTTTTCGCCTTCAACTTCACCATATATATTGTGTAATGTTTCACGTTTGTAGATTTGAGTGGATGCTTTAATCATTGTATATTGTAATTCAGACAATGGCGGAAGGCCCAAATACTTTTTATCTGTTACAAATTGCTCCAAAGTTGCTGGAGTTTCATCAAATTCATCACCTTGTAATGCATCTAAAAATACATTAAAATCAGTCACTTATTACAACTGCCTCTACTTGCCCAGTGACTTCTGACAATCTTCTTGATACTTCCCACTTGCAATGTTCACAAGATGAAGTTACATCTCTAAGAATACTGATAAGGACTTCTTGCTTTCTTTCTGATTCTAGAATTTGATCAGCCATATCATTGTTCTCCAAGACTCCCGCCTTGTTTAACATATCAATTCTTTTAGCTTCAATATCAGCAATAAGTTTAAGAGATTGGGCTTTTACATTTAATGCATCTTGCATATCTGCTTGCTCTACTGTACGCCATGCTTCTTTAATAAGCATATTGTAATGCTCATCTGCTCCCGCCAAAGCTTCTCTAGCACGGGCTTTGATAGCACTGTTATCTTGAACAAGTTCTTTCCAAGTTTGAATATGACTATCAACTTGAACACGAGTCAAATCAAGTGTACGTGCAATTGAAGCAGGAGTGCTACCTTTTAGCAACTCCTCAACAACTTTATTCATCTGGTCAAATTTGCCAGCTACTTCTAACTCGTTATCTGCCATTATCGGTTTTATAGAAACCTGATCCTTTGAACTGAATCCCCGCAGGGGTATAAACTCTTGTCATATTATAACCACAGCTTGGACATGGCGGGATTACTTCTGGATCAGAAAATGATCTAGTTATTTCCTCTGTTCTATCACACTCAATACAAGTGTAGTCATATTTTGGCATACTTAATTATACTCCTTCATACCCATTCTTGTCAATGGCAACTTTAAGTAAGATTAAATAACCAATCAAATCATCAATATCATTATCGCCAGCAAAGCCCTGATTATTTTTAATTCTATTAAGCTTGTCATCAATTCTAACTTTGATCTGCTCAATACTATCTGATTGTGCAAAGATTCTGTTTGGAGAAATGGCAGAATCTCCGTATGATATATTCTTATCAATAAGCATTCTTGCTACGTCCATACACTTATTTAAAATTCTATAGCCAGACGGTGCATTTACTGCATGAAGATATAAATCATCATAAACTTTAGACACTAAAGTTCCTCTCTATATAACATTTTAAGACCGTTTACAGTACCAATGTCTAGGTACTTACCTTTGGCGACTACCGCCTTTACATCTTTTCCTTCATTAACCCAGTCCATTATCTGCACACCTGGATTTGGCAATTCTTCGTCAATATAAACATTTTGTATTGACATTGCTCCCCACATATAAGGATACTCACAATCTTTATCCTTGTCAAGAGCATCAATAACATTACCAAATTCATTAAACTTAATTTGACCTACCCGCCCCATTAAATCTTTGTGACAATCAAAAGCTGCCAAAGTGACATCTGCTTTTGATTCAGCTAACTGTCTATAGAATTCTCCATCTGATCCTGGCATATAGGTATCAGGCATACCAATTATATATTTAGATTCTGGGTTTACCATCATCTTTAACAATGCATCAGACATTGTTGATGGCTCAATCTCATAAACAACAGCTTCGGGTGGAAGGTCCATTTGGTTTACAATTGGAAGCCATGTTTTTCTTGTAGATATTTTAACAATATCGCATACCTTTAACATTTGCTCCACATGCCATTGAAGCATGTTTTGATTATCTGTTAATGGTAAACAAAACTTTGGAATCCCGCCAAGTCTTGAAGCACTACCCGAAGCTGGTAGTAATCCTATTATAGCTGCCAATTTTGAGCCCGTCTACGATCAATATTCCATCCACCATTTACTACAAAATTTTCTGCTTTTTTAAGATTAAAATACATCTCATTATTTACAAATGTTTCATGATTTCTTTTAAGAAGATCTGGGTTGCTATTAATAGTTTGTGAAGGTCCCAAGGGTGCGTTTACTTCTATAGAACCATTGACATATCCATCTTTAATTGAAGAACGCATCATTCTTTCATAGTAATCATTATCTTCAAAGTAAATTGGGTAATAGTATTCATCAAATAATCCTACATTTCTTACAACATCTTCACCAATTGTAAATGCACTCCAGCCTTCCGTGGTCATAACAAGCTTGCCTTTATCACTAGCATTATGAAGTTGCTCAAGAGATCCTGGAATCCAATGTGTGTCTGCGGAGGAATACATCCAATATTCTTTAAATGGATAAAGCTTAATACCTAAATTCCATGAACCTGACATTCCTAAATTGGACGGGAGATTAAGAACTCTTACATTCAAATCTGCTCTCTTAGGAACATAGTCTTCCTTACCATTATTTATAATTATAATTTCTTCTATTGGATAATCAATTGTATTTAGATTTTCATCCAACAAATCATATCTATTTAATACTGGTATTATCAATACTGGTATCACTACTTAGTCCACTTTCTAGGTTTCTTAATCAAATCAAATCTTTCTAACGCCCGCTGAATTGTCATATGAGAGCATTTAGCTTCCATAGCCATTTGAAGAACAGTTTTCTTTTCGGTAACATATCTTTTCATTACCCACTCTTTGCTCTCCCAAAGTTTTGTACTTTTAGCCATTATACCTCCTCACACAACTTCATTAACTGCATACCATGCTATCCCCGCCGCATCAGCGACATTATCATTTTCAGTGTCAACGCCCAATGTTCTCGCAAAGTCAATCGTCCTAGACTTTCTAATGTCTCTGATTTTTGCCTTGTACCAGTTTTCAGACTTTCCTGGAAATTCATCTTTAACCGCCTGCTTTTCAGCTTTTGTAAAATTTTTGTTGCCTAAGTAAGATTGCCAGGTTATGGGATGAACTTCAACAACCTGAACATTATCACTAAGTAACTCTCCCATTATAGCACCGAATACGTATGCCATCTTCATTCCCGTTGCAACTGATCTTACAGAAATGGCAGCTTCTATTACAACAAAATCAGTGTCAAGTTCGTTTTTAAAAGCTTTCATCTTACGTTTTGCGTCAAGTATTCTTTCATAGACATCAGAACCTTCAAATGTGATTTCTCCCCATTTAACAGGTTTCTTTTCAGACATTAAGCAAAAGGCGATGCTATTTGTGCTGGCATCTATCCCCAAAACTTTATGTGCAGTTGGACGAACTAATTTAGCCAGAGACACGTTTTACCATTTCTACAAGCTGTTTTCGCTCTTCTTCTTTTTTAGCACTTACGCACTTATCACATATATTAGTTTCATTATATCTACTAAGGATTACGTTACAGCCTTTTGATTTACAAATTCTTTGCTTGCCCGCTAGCCTAGCTTTTTTGTCATAATATGCTTGCTTTAATTTTGCATTAGTTGCAGTACGACAGCATTCATCAGAACAATATTTTTGATTGTGTGTTTTAGGTGTAAAATCTTTACCGCACTCTTCGTAAGCACATATCATTTTTCAAGCACCAAAGGTTCTATATAAACTTCACCTAAATCTTTTTTATCTGCCCAGCAAACTTTCTTGACAGGGCATCCCTTACATGCCCACTGCGATTTAGTAAATGTTCTTTCTGGCAAAGTTCCAGCTTCATAGGCAGCATATACTTTACGCATCCAATCCCAAACTCCATTAATCAAGTCTGTATTCTTTTCATCCATATTAATTGGTATAACAAGAAAACTGTTGTCATTTTTATTCTCATAAAAAAAGAAACCTTGCTCTGCCCCACGGATTTTCATGTAATGCAAAAGCTGAACTTTATGATATGGAAGACCTTGCATCTCTGCTTGTCTGATATCAAAAATTTCTTGCTTGGCAGATTTTACTTCACCAATTACTTCTTTGCCATTCCATTCTATAATTGTGTCTGCAAATCCTCTAATTGGCGGATCATCGTGGGTAATTTCAACTTCATTTGCTTTGAAGACTGCTGTTTTAGCAAAGTTTTTCTGTATCCGATCATGGACATACGTACCATTATCCATATTAGAGACGCCCATAGCATCGGTTTCATTTTCAAACTCAGCACCAGTAAAAGCAATGAACCAATATCTAGGACAGTTACCGTTACCATAGCCAACAGAACTAGGAGCAAAAGTTTTCTTTTGGGTAAATTCATTTGGTCTTTTTTCACTTAATACTGCCTCCTCATACATTTCTGCAAATTTAATTGGATCAAAACCATCTGGCACAACCATCTTTTGAAACTTTAGGTTTGCTATTAGCTCTCTACCCATTTATCTTTGCCATTCTACTCCATTTTAAAACCATATCATTCCATTCTTTTATAGTCATGGTGCTTTTAGCTTTATTACAAACAAAACAACATGGGGTACAATTTTTAAA